>Ga0160464_100162_pt1 | contig 71435 bp, 53 predicted proteins | sample HID1971I_E11MG_FD_108275 | JGI IMG/M metagenome (GOLD analysis project Ga0160464, IMG submission 108275) | Enriched millipede-associated microbial communities from UW Madison campus, WI, USA - HID1971I_E11 MG | ecosystem: Host-associated > Arthropoda: Insects > Digestive system > Unclassified ... | reverse complement strand
CATTGTGCTAAAGAAAGCACGTAATGAGGGTTTGAATGGTTCTGTGTCCACGCAATACCGGCAACAGGAAAAGCGGCCTAATTATGGCGTAGGGACGTCACTGGATTATAAGCGAAAAAATTTGTATCTCTTCGGAAGCATATCCCAGGGGAGGGATGAAAGCGATTATATCGCGCGCACCGAAATCAGTTATCCGGATCAGAGCGCGTATGCGAGCAGTACGGACAGGTATAACAACAATTCCAGGTTATTTTACCGGTTGGGAGGGGTGTATGACTTGTCGGACAAACACTCCATCGGTTTTCAGAATATCAGCAACATTGGCAGGCTGCATCAGTTTTTTGATACAAATATATCTTTGTTCGGTGTGCAGCCGGTCAGCGGATCCGCCAATTCCATCTGGATGAGGAAGCCCTCTCAAAACAGCAGCACGTTGAACTATGGTTGGAAAATAGACAGCCTGGGATCAGGCTTGAAACTTCTGGGGGACTATGTGTACAGCAAGAAATCGGAACTGAACAATTTTACTTCGCAATACAGCGACCCGCAAATGAACTCTGCCTATCGGAACGGTACGCCAAATGTGACCAATCTGTACAGTATACAGGCTGATTTTACAAAGGTATTTGGCAGTAAGCTGGAGTTTAAGTCAGGGTTGAAATATGTTTCTACTGAGCGGGACAATGAAGTGATCAATGAAGATCTTGTGGCGGGCGAATGGGTGCTTAATCCTGGCCTTAGCAATGAGTTCATCTATAAAGAGTACTTGATGATGGCCTATGCTTCTTTAGAGAAGAGGATTAAGCAGACCAGCATCAAGGCCGGGCTGCGTGCAGAACAAACATATATGAACGGTAATTCTGTGACTTCTGCTACCACTTTCAAAAGGGATTATTTTGGACTTTTTCCTTCTTTGTTTGTGATGCAGCAGTTGAATGAGAAGAAAGGAAATTCAATGACCTTTAGTTATGCAAGACGCCTGAGCCGTCCGTCATTTGCTTATTTAAATCCATATAGACTTCAGTTTGATGATTTCCTGACCCAGTTGGGCAATCCTGACCTGACGCCGGAGTATACCAATAAATTCGAGATCGGCAGTACGCTTTTTAAGGATTACACGCTGAGTTTGTATTATGCCAAGACTACAGATAAGATCGCCCAATTGGCACGCCCTGTGGGGGATAAGACCATCGAATATCAACCCCGCAACTTCAATACGAGTGCTGAATATGGTTTGTCGATAGATGCTTCTGTAAAGATTGCACCTTGGTGGACGACGAATAATGGTCTGGTGTTTTACAACCTGGCTTATAACCTGGATGATTTTAAGATCAGGCAGAATACGTTTTATGCCCGTTCTCAGCACAGTATAGTGCTGAAAGATTTGTTTAATGTTGACGTTTGGCTCGATTACAGATCTCCTTATGTCAGTGCCAATACTTCTATTGCCTACCAGTTTTATGCAGGTTTGGGGATGTCTAAGCGGATTTTGAAAAATAAGGGACGGGTGGCTTTCAACCTGGGAGATATCTTTAATACGGCGCGGGAAAAAGATGTAACGGAATACGATGGCACCAGGATCGATTTTTATCAAAAGCGGCCGACACGCACTTTCAACTTGTCATTAAGTTATAATTTCAGTGCCGGTAAGAAATTCAATAACAAAAAACTGGAGCAAAGTAATGAGGACGAAAAGAGCAGAATAGGCAATTGACCCTAGCGAATGGGGTCTATAACCGGCCCGCCAGTAGGGTCCGGATTATAGCTGTAATTTGCGATTTCTTCACCGATTGCGTCTGCGGTGGTATCGTCGAGCACAAACTCCAGCCGGTCATCCCTAAGGTCAGGCTCATAGGGGGGGAGGTCACCCACGATGACTTCCTCTTCCGGCACTTGTTCCCAGCAGCCTAAGCCATCAAGCCTCACGGCCCCCAAAACCGCTCCGTAATAGATTACTTTGAACTGTTTTTTATCTTCAGGAAGAATGGTCAGGGTTACCTGGTTTTCGCCGTAACCCACTTTTATATTGAATGGTCCCATAGACTTTTTGATGTTTATTTATGTTGGATTAACCATTTAGATAAGGGATTTGTTTTTCTAAATAATCCGTTAAGATCTCTAAACAATCCTTTGGGCCGGTTGTTCTATCGGTACAATCTATCAATCTTTATCGTACAATCTACCAATTGGAAATTATGGAAAACAATCAGACACACAGAGACAGCAGCAACAACACCCAGCCTACGGATGAACACATCAGAAGCCTGGAAGGTGCAGATGCATTAAAGAAATTGAAAAACCTGGCCACCAGTGCAGAGAACTGTTTTTTCTGTACCAATATTAAGACGGGCTTGCCAGTGTCGGTAAGGCCTATGTCGGTGTTGCAGGTGGACAATGAAGGTAATTTATGGTTTATGAGCCAGAAGGACAGTAAGAAAAACAAGGAGATCAGTGAAGATCCTTTCACACATTTGTTTTTCCAGGAGAATAAGAACTCGGGTTTCCTGAATATCTATGGGATCACCGAGATCAGCACCAGCCAGGAGAAAATAGATGAGCTCTGGAACCCATTGTTAAAAGTCTGGTTTCAGGAAGGGAAGGATGATTACAACATCAGCTTGTTGAAAGTGGTGCCCACGAATGTGTATTATTGGGATACGAAGCATGGTGAGGTGGTCGCATTCGCGAAAATGGCGGCTTCTATAGTGACCGGTAAAACAATGGATGATTCTGTAGAAGGAAATCTCGATTTTTAAGTTTTATCACCGTATTAAAATAAAGTGACACCTACGTTCCAGCCAAGCCAGCTTTTGGCTCCTGGACCGTAGGATGTGTGTTTTTTGGGGACAATCTGTTGTTTGTATCCTGTCGCACTTGAGCCGGTCGGTGCCTCACTGACATACAGGTTGTATACCGGGCCTCCATAGATACTAAAGCCTTTAAATAAGCGGATCTGAAGATTGAGCTGGCCTTTGTTGAGGATATTGGCGTAGTCCCAATTGCCCAGATGAAGATGCTGAGCAGTCAGCTCGGCGGCGACAGAGATCGTTTTGTTGAAAATGAAGTCATGACCGAAGCCGAGGCCGAAAGACTCAATCTTAGCCGTATCGGCGTAATTGCGGCCTCCGATAAACATCGTATACAGGTTGGCATTTCCGGTTTTTAAGGAGATATTGGCGTTCATCAGTTCGTTCGTCGATAAGCTGACTTTGTGATACCCATGTTTGACGATGTTGACCAGGCCTATGCTGTAGCCGGAAGAGCTGTCTGCCAAATTGATGAGGCCGATCTGGAAGCCCTTCATATGCCTGGCGTAATTCATTAAAGCAGAGATCTGTACACCCCTAAGCTTTCCCACTGCAAAATTACCCAATCCGCTGATTTGCACACCATCCGTTGTTTTTTTGACAATATTGAAGCCTCCGCTCAATTGGGTGCCGTTAAAATCCTGAATGTTGACATTCGCCAGTCCGGACATCTGGAAAGCATCTACTTTCTGATAAACGAGATTGACCAGTCCGGCCACCTGGAATCCAGTAGCTGTTCCGCCCACGGCATTGAACAGACCTGCCACCTGTACCGGGGTCACATTTCCCTTGTTGAGGTTGAATAAGCCGGCGACCTCCACACCCTCTACACCAGCGGTATAGCCGCCCAGTACATTCAGAGAAGCTTTATTGACCACCTGTGAACTCATCATGCCGTGCGAGCTCAGGCCGGGGATGAGAGAGGCCTGAAAGGGACTGTTGGCAAAGAAACCCGGAATATTGATGCTTTGGATTCGCTGGGCGGAGGAAGAAAGAAAGCGTCCGATGCCGGAAGCCTCAATTACATTGGAGATCATCATACCGGACTGCCCGTATTCTCCGGTATAACCTTCAGGACGTACTTTTATATCGGATAGAAAGACCAATGAGGTATCCCGGTAGGGTTCTTTACTGGCCGTGAGGATCACTTGCTGATGCTCTCCCTTAAAGCGCAGCCGGAAATGCCCATCTTCATCGGTGAGTGCAGACTGCAGCAGACGCTTTTCATAGACACTCACATCCTTGATGCGTTTGCCGGTCTCTGCATCGACGATATGCCCGCTGATGATGTATTGCTTTTTCTCGCTGACAATGTTTTCAGGCTCTATGGTGAAGTGAAGTACAGCATATCTTAGAATGATGAATTCCCCGTTTTCCTTATAATCTACCTTGCCCTTAAAAAGGATTTCCAGCACATCTCTGACCGATACACTTTTGACACGGAGCGTAACCAGGCTGTCGGGCTTCAATAGGGAGCCGCTATAGGAGAAGTAGAAGTTGCCTGCTTTGCTGATCTGGCTGAGGACTTCAGCCAGATTTTGCGTACCGTTATAGGTCACTTTTTTGTTTAAGTGTTCTTGTGCAATTGTTTGTTTTTGAGATATTAAAAGTATAAATAGAATTGTAAGTGTAACCGTCTGCCGGGTACAGTTCAGGATAAAGCGCTTATGGGTTTGGGGTTTCATTATGGCTTGTCAGACAAGATAATCTGGTTTGGTTTATGCTCCGCAGTTAAGTTCAGGGTTTCGCAGATGATGTCTACAATCTGATCCAGGGACTGGTCTTTAAAGGTAGTCGTCAGTGTAAGCTGTCCGACAGCAGCATTTTTAAAAGTTACATTGGTGTCGTAAGTCTTATTTAACGCTTCTGCGATTTTAACCAACGGGGTATTGGCTGCTATGAGTATTTTACTTTGATAAAAGTTGTACAGCTGATCTGTATTCTGTTGTTTCAGTAATTTTGAAGTACCTGCTGTGATCAATACTTTTTCACCTCTTTTCAATTCTACCTTTTCTTTTTCAAGGCTTACTTTTACAATTCCTGTTTCAACTATTACTTCAGTTGTGTCGTTCAAATGCTTGACATTAAAGGAGGTGCCTACTACTTCTACAGATACGCCGTGGGCCTCAATAATGAAAGGGTGTTTTTTGTCGGGAGTCACTTTAAAGAAGGCTTCTCCTTTTTCCAGGCGTATGCTGCGGTCTTTTTTGAAGTTACTGGCATAGCTTAAGTTTGAGTTTTTGTTGAGTGTAATTTCTGATCCGTCAGGCAGGGTTTGGATTAAAACCTGTTGGAGGGCCGTTACTTCTGTATAGCTCCCCGGTAACATATACTTGTTGATCAATACAGCGCCCACGATCAGCACGAATACCGCGGCAATGCGGATCCAGCGAAAGCCTGGGTTTAAGGGGCGTACGACTGCCCCCCGGGTTTGCTGAACTTCCTGCGGCCCGGCCTCTGATTGGTTGCTTTTAATACCGGAACTCACCCTCTGCTGGAACTTCATCCAGGCTTTTTCTTCATCTACCTCACTGGTTTTAGCGAGCTTTTTGCTGCTGGTCCAGATGTGTTCGATCTGCGCATAATGTTCCCTGTTAGATGAATCTTCATCCATCCATTGCCTGACAGCGGTGCTTTCTTCTGCACTGCTTTCGTTCAACAGGAACTTAATCAATATATCATCGGTTATGCGCATTTCTATTTAATACTCTCTCTTTTTAATACTCAATTTAAAAAATCTTTCCAATACAACAGGCCAGTAATCAACAGCGTTATGAAGTCGGCCAGCTTCAGGCGCAATATCCTCAGGGCTTTACCCATTTGGTTTTCTACCGTTTTTATGGAGATGCCCAGCTCAGCGGCAATCTCTTTATATTTCAATTCCTCAAACCTGCTCATTTGAAAAATGGCCCGGCATTGCTCCGGCAGTTCATTTAATGCCTGCTGTAGCCTGGATTCCAGCTCAGTAAGCTCTATCTTATGTGATGCTGCTTCCGAATAATGGTCCGTCGTGTGAAGGGCATGCTCCTGGTATTTCACCTGTATCTTTAGGTGTTTCAGGTAGTTCAGGCAATCGTTGTGTACGCACTTATACAAATATGCTTTTACGGAGGTATGGGTGAGGAGCAGTTCTCTTTTTTGCCAAAGCTTCATAAACAGATTCTGTACGATTTCTTCAGCCATCTCTGTATCTCTGAGTATGGTATCGGCATAAGCGTGCAGCATTTTATAATGGGCCTTGAACATGTGTTCAAAGGCCTGGTCATTATATACTTGTGGTGCTGTATTTATGCCGGTCAATTTTTCAGATTAAATCCGGCCAAATATATCAGTTTATGTTTAATTGCTGAATCCTTTTATTCAAATGATGTAACCTTTTACTCAAATATAATTAGAGTTATAGTTTAATTACTTTACCTGAATCACTTATTTTTGAATCTATTGTGGGATTTCCTTTGTAGTATATTTTCCCTGATCCACTGATGCGGGCTTTAAGTTCGTCGTATACCGTGATCCTGGCATCGCCACTGCCGGATATATCGATATCTGCTTCTTCTGTACGCACTTTTTCAAGGTCTGCCTTGCCGGAACCGGATATGTCGATGTTGACCTCATCATAATCGATCTGGTCCCTGACAAGGATGTCTCCAGAGCCGCTGATCGATGCCCTGAGTTCATTTTGTGCCGGAAATTGGCCGCTGACTTGCAGAGAACCACTACCGCTTAAGGAAGCACGGTCTAAGCGGGGAAGGGTGACGAACACTTCGATGTCGTCGTGCCTGATGCTGACACGCTCATAACCCAGGTAGAGGTGATTGCTTACGATTTTGGTTTTGAAGTAAGGGATTAAGTTGTCTGAACCTTTTAAAACGACTTTATATTCATCTCCGTAAGTTACGTGTACATTAGAGGAACCGCTACTAAAAACACCTCTGAATTCGCCTGGTGTACGGGTTTCTGTGATTTTGTCGCCGCTGGCTGTAATCCTGTCTTTAGAGCAGGAGAATAAAAAGATACTGATGAGGGTGATTAAAATTGATGTTCTCATTTGATTTTTGTGTTTTAATTTTAGTTTATGTAATTGTGTGCTTGTATTGTGTAATTGTTATTGTGTGTCTTTTTTACGTTCGTTATCCCGAGGAACCTCTTGGTTTTGCCTATTCAAGGGGACCCTCCTGTCGTCGGGATGACGGGGTGTTACCTCTAAAAAAGAATTTGCAGGCCGCCCTGGTATCCGAAATAGATGGCTTGAAAATCATTCCCCCATTTGTTGCTCCATTCACGCTGATATTTGTCTTTGTGGGTGATGCCTTCTATAGTATTGGTACTGATATAGTTGAATGATGGTCCGCCAAATATCTCGAGCCATGGTGTGATTTTGACGGCAGGCATTACCCTTATAGAACTTTTGAAGAATTCTCCTTCTTTGAAGCTTTCCAGTGTGCTGGCCACCGCCTCTATGTTTAATCTGAAAGGATTGAAACGAAGCAGGTGGGCACCGAATCCGGCTTCAAAAGCGTATACTTCGTCTACGTTTCTAAAATTGTAGCCTGCACCGATGATACCATACAGTACTTTTCCGCCAGATCTAAAAGAAAGCATGCCTGTCTGACTGTCGTCGAATGTCGTGCCAATCCCTTTTTCACCATTTTTAATGATGTTGATGATCCCCAACGGGCAATCGCTGCTGTCGGCTATGTTGATAAACCCGGCGAGCTGTGCACCTTTGACTTTGCGGGCCACATTGATAAATCCGGCAAGCTGTGCACCGTCTACATCCTGTGCTACATTGATGAACCCCGCGAACTGAGATTCCGTTATGTTATTTCTGGCTACATTGGCGAAGCCTGCGAATTGGGCGCCCTTCACGCTGTCGGCAACGTTGGCAAAGCCTGCAAACTGTGCACCTTTCAGGTTGCCTGAAGTATTCAGAAAGCCGGCAAATTGTCCGCCGATGACCTCCTGTGTCGCGATATTGGCGAAGCCTGAAAACGCAGCCCCCCTGCCGCTCCTGTAGGTATTCATAAATCCGGCAAACTGTGCGCCTTCTGCTTTTTCAAATACATGGTTTGAAAATCCGGCAAACAGCATAGCCCGGGAATCCCTGCGTACCACGTTGGAGAGTCCGGCGAAGGCCAGGCCCTGCTCTGAGGCTGAGACGCCCGCGATGAGCTGAATAGAAAGGTTGTTGGTGTCTAAAGGCGCATTGCGTCCGTTTGAACTTAAGGGATACACCAATCCCAGGTGGATTTTTTCTGGCCGCTGGACTTGTGCTGCCGCGTTAATAATCAATCCGGTAAGTAATAAAAAAAAGGTAATTGTCGTTCTCATATGTGTCTTATTTATGAGTATGACAACAAGATCAGGACTTACCCCTATGCCGGATTAAAATATTTTATTTTACGTTGCCCGAACAGCAAAATACATAGGGCGAGCAGGCTGGTGACGGTCATGATGACCACCATAGGCACGGCAGAGGTTTGCTGGAAAAAAACGATGCATGCAGATGCCAGGGCACCGATGGCCATTTGCGAGGCACCCATTAAAGCAGATGCGCTGCCTGCATTCCTGCTGAATGGCGCGAGACAGAGTGCTGCTGCATTCGGGTTGACAAAGCCCAGGCAGGACAGAAAAATGAAAAGCATGATCAGGGTACCCGTCAAGTCAAACCAGCCATTGATACCCCCGATCAGGAAGATTATGGCTGTAAGCGCCTGTGCAATCAGTGCCCCATAGATCAGTTGCTCGCTTTTATACCTTTTTAGCAATAGCGTATTCACCTGGCTGGAGCCAATAAAGCCAACAGAAAGGCCGGCAAAGATCCATCCATAAGTTTCTTCTTTTACCTCAAAAACAGACATGAACAATAAAGGGGAAGCGCCTACATAAACAAACAGTCCGGCAAAGGCCAGGGCGCCGGCAAAGGCATAGGTATAGAATTGCGGTACTTTTAGTACAGCGGCAAAGTTCTTCAGGATAGGCCCCGGTTTCAAAGACAGGCTTGTGTCGGGTTTGTAATTGCTGGGCAGCCACAGCCAGCTGGCCAGGAGTGTAAAGATACCCAGGCCTGTGAGCACAATAAATATGGCATGCCAGCCAAAGGAGACCGAAACATAGCCGCCCAGGGTCGGTGCGATCATTGGTGATGCACCAAGGACCAGTAGCAGCAAGGCAAATACTTTCGCATTTTGATCAACCGGGAAAAGATCCCTCACCATAGTAATGGAGGCTACGCCTGCAGCGCAACTGCCTACAGCCTGGATGAACCTCAATGCGATAAAAGAATCGATGTCACCGACGAATATGCAGGCAATGGAAGCGATAATATAAACCAGCAGGCCTATATACAACGGTTTTTTACGGCCGAACCTGTCGAGCAGCGGCCCATAAAGCAGTTGCCCGGCCGAGATGCCAATGAAGTAACTGGACAGGGACCAGGCTACTTTGGCCTCACTGGTATTTAAGTCGGCCGCAATAGACTTAAATCCCGGCAGGTACATATCTATTGAAAAAGGGCCTAAGGCCGTAAGGGAGCCTAAGATCAGGATCAGGAAAGCGTAACGTTTATTTGTCATTTTGAACGGCAAAGATAGCCATCTGCCGTTTATAAAAATAATACGATTAAAACTCCTTTGTCGTTTATATGTTATAATAAAGCACACCGTATGTTGCTGTTACGGCGCAGTGCAAGCGATGGACCGTTTAAAATAAAAAAAATTAAATCGCATTAATCTTTATTTGCTTTGCTGTGTCATACGGTTGTAATTCGCTTATAGAAATACAGTTGATTCAAGAATTTAATATTTAAATTATACTAAAGATGAAAACTCCTGTTAAAGTTATCTATTCTTTCCTGGTGGTCTTATTGGGTACGGTCCTGTTCTCTTCTTTTCAAAAAGAAAAGCCGGAAGCCGTCCGTATTTCGTTGCCTTATAAAAAAGCCGGGCTTAGCGAGCGGCAGGCTGCAGCTCATTTATTGAGCAGGTTTACATATGGCGCGCGTTCTGGAGATATTGATATCGTCGTCAAAGAAGGTCTCGAAAAATGGTTTTTGGAGCAGCTGGAAGGTAAGCTTCCTGATGATTCACTCAATCAGCTGCTGACCACGTATACGGATATTAACCTCACCAATACGGAAGTGGAAAATCTATATCCGAGGAATGCACAGGTAGTGAGAATGGCTGTCAAGGACGGGTTTATCGATAAAGATTCTGTAAACACAGGTGACAAAAAGAAATACAGGGGTCAGATTCAGTCATATATGCAAATGAAGGGCATAAAGCCTGAACAGGAGCTTAGCAGGCAGTTTATCAGTCAGAAAATATTGAGGGCGGCGCATACCAACAATCAGCTTAGGGAGTTGCTGACCGACTTTTGGTTTAATCATTTTAATGTTTCACTCACCAAAAACCAAAGCTCTCTTTATATACCTGCGTATGAGCGGGATGTAATCCGTCCAAATGTGACGGGAAAGTTTGAGAACTTACTTCTGGCCACAGCCAAATCACCGGCGATGCTGATCTACCTGGATAATTTCACCAGTATCGGCCATCCGGAAGATGCTGATGTAGCCGACAATGGCATGATGGATATGGATATGCAGATGATGGGAGAAGCTCAGCAGAAGAGGAATACAGCTATAGCTGCTGCAAATGCTAAGAACAGAAATGAGAGCAACCGCAATACGAACAATAGTGGGCAGATGAACCGATCTCCGTCGGACATGGCGGCAGCGGCTAAAAAGCAGCAGGCAAAGGTAGCCGCTTATAAAAAGCTTCAGGCGGCTCAAAACAAGAAAAAGAGTGGGGGATTGAATGAAAACTATGCCCGCGAGGTGATGGAGCTGCATACCTTAGGTGTGGACGGCGGCTATACCCAAAAAGATGTGACAGAGGCTGCTAGGGTACTTACTGGATGGACCATGGCACCTATGGGTGAGAATGGCTATGGAGCAAACATCAAGAAGACCCTGGACAAAATCGGCTATGCCAATTTGAAGAACCGCGGTTTTATCCGTGAGGATGATTTCCTTTTCGCGCCAAGCAGACACGACAATGGAGAAAAAGTAGTTTTGGGTAAGAAATTTGCTGCCGGTAGAGGATATGATGAAGGCCTGGAGCTGATGCATATGCTTGCGCATCACCCGGCTGCAGCTAAATTTATTACTAAAAAGCTGGCTATTCGATTTGTGAGCGACAACCCACCGCAGTCTTTACTGAATAAAATGGCTGCTACCTTTACCAAAACTGATGGCAGCATCAGGGATGTGATGATCACCATGGTTACCGCTCCGGAGTTTTGGACTAAAGAATCTTTGAGGGAGAAGACCAAATCGCCTTTTGAGGTGGCTATGAGTGCGGTAAGAGGATTGGATGCCGAAATTAAGCAGCCTTATCAGTTGTTTACCTGGATCAACAAAATGGGACAAAAAATGTATTACTACCAGGCACCTACCGGATACCCGGACAGGGGCCAATATTGGATCAATACAGGTTCGCTGCTAAACAGGATGAATTTTGGACTGGCCCTGGCTTCACAAAAAATTACAGGTGTAAAAGTGAACCTTCGTGCACTGAACAACAACCATGAGCCGGAAAGTGCGGAGGCTGCATTGGAAATCTATGGCAAACTAATTATGCCGGAACGTGATCTGCAGTCCACTATAGAAAGACTGAAACCTTTGCTGAAAGACCCTGATCTTTTGGATAAAGTACAAAAGGCAGCAGAAAAAACACCGTCGCCTACAGCCATGAATACCATGATGAACGAGGACACAGAAATGATGGGGGCGAAGCCGAAGACTGTAGTCCCTAAGAAAAACAAGGCACAGGCCGCAGCCGAAAATAATATGATGCTGGCACAGGTCGTGGGAGTGATCCTGGGTTCACCAGAATTTCAACGTAAGTAATAAAATACAGGATATAATTAAGTTAAAGGACATAATTAATTTATAAAGATATGGTATCAAGAAGAGGATTTATCAAAGCCGGGGGACTGGCGATGTTTGGAATTGGAATGGGAGGGATCCCTGCTTTTCTGGCCGAGGCTGTAGCTGGTACGCCTTCTTTGGGGCTTTTTAAACGCAGGAAGATCATGGTATGCATCTTTCAGCGTGGTGCGATGGACGGACTAATGGCGGTTACACCATTTACTGATAAGCATCTTAAGGCTGCCAGGCCAACGATATTTATGGATGCGGCAAAAAATGTGAAAACTAAGACATTGATCGATTTGGACGGACGTTTTGGATTGCACCCATCTATGCAGGCTTTCGAAAGTATGTTTAGAGAAAAAAGACTGGGTATCGTCCACGGAATCGGTTCTCCAAACACGACCCGTTCACATTTTGATGCACAGGACTATATGGAGTCGGGTACACCTTTTAAGAAAGGCACAGACAGTGGCTGGCTCAACCGTGCAGTTGGTCTGTTGGGGCATGATGCAGCGACACCTTTTCAGGGGGTCAGCTTAACCTCTTCGCTTCCAAGGTCATTTTATGGCAACAATCCGGCAGTAGCCATCAGCAATATTGAGGATTTCAATATCCAGATGCGGGGCAATGCGAAAGGTGCCAATATGGCTTCCAAAAGTTTTGAAGACCTGTACGACCAGACTTCCTCAGGCTTATTGAAAGAAACGGGTAAAGAAAGTTTTGAAGCCATTAAAATGCTAAAGAAAACCGATACCAAAAATTATAAGCCATCTAATAATGCGGTTTATCCAAATACCTCTCTGGGTAATTCTTTGAAGCAAATTGCCCAGCTGATCAAAATGGATGTGGGGATGGAAGTGGCATTCGCAGAGTCGGGAGGCTGGGATACCCATTTTAACCAGGGTACCGATAGCGGGATATTTGCACGTAATGTCAATGACCTGAGTGAATCCATTATGGCTTTCTGGAATGATATGGGCACTTATCAGGATGATCTGACCATCATGACCATGACTGAATTTGGCCGTACGGTGAAACAGAACGGTACAGGCGGAACAGACCACGGACGCGGCAGCTGCAACTTTATTCTTGGCAACGGTGTCAATGGCGGATTGGTCCATGGTACAGTAAATCCTTTGTCTGTTGACAACCTGGAAGATGGAAGGGACCTTGCAGTGACTACAGATTTCAGAAGTGTATTTAGTGAGGTGGCCGACAGGCACTTGAGCATCAGCAATGATAAAATTCTCTTTCCGGATTGGGACGGAAAGCAAATCGGCGTGATGCGGGGCTAGTTTAAAACAGTCTTATTTATTTGAATTACTTCACAAGTAATTCAAATAAATTATATTTTTATGCTTTGGTACTAATCATCCCAATGATTTCTTCATGGCAAAGCAAAATATGGATAACTTTAAAAGTTTGGTTCAGCATGCCCCTGTGGGAATGCTGATACTGACTGGTGAAGATTTTATCGTCGAATTAGCGAATGATACCTACCTGCAGTTGGTGGGTAAAAATGAAAATGACTTTGTAGACCGGCCGTTATGGGAAGGCCTTCCTGAAGTAAAATCCCAGGGTTTTGATAATTTGTTGAAGGAAGTGATGCGTAGTGGTGAAGCGTATCATGGAAATGAAGAAATTGTTCACCTGATCCGCAATGGCGTGAAGGAGCTGATTTATGTGAATTTTGTCTATCAACCGCTCAAAGAAGGCGAAGGCCCCGTCAATAAAATACTGGTCATTGCCAATGATGTCACCGAACAGGTCCTATCAAGACATAGAATTGAAATTGCAGAGGAAAGGGCACGGCTGGCTGCGGAAGCAGTTCACCTGGGTACTTTTGATCTCAATCTTCTGACTAATGAACTGGGTACATCTGACCGTTTTAACAGCATTTTTGGTTTTAATAAAACAGTTTTAAGATCGCAGTTTGCAGCTGTTATCCACCCGGATGACAGGGAAATTCGCATCAGGGCACATAAGAGGGCGCTGCAAACCGGCAGGATGTTTTATGAAGTCCGGATCGTGCATAAAGACGATAAAACCCTGCATTGGGTACGGGTCGAAGGAAAGGTGTATTATGGAGATTACGATAAACCCATTCGTATTCTGGGTACTGTACAGGATATTACACAGATCAGGAAGACAGAGGAAGATGTTTTGGTGATCAATCAGCAACTTCAGATTGCCCTGGAAGAGCAGAAAAGCATTCAAAAGCAAAAAGATGATTTTCTTGGGATCGCCAGCCATGAACTGAAGACGCCGGTGACGAGTATTAAAGCTTACGCCCAGGTCTTGCAAAAGACGCTGAAAGCCAAAGGGGATGTGCGTGAAGCTGCGATGATGGATAAAATGGATGCTCAAATCAATAGGTTGACCAGCCTGATCGGCGACTTGCTGGACGTTACGAAAATGAATACAGGAAGGATGGAATTTCATTATAGTGATTTTGATTTCAATGAAATGATCCATTCTATTGTTGAAGAACTGCAGCGTACGACGGAGCGACATCAGATTTTGACCCAATTGAATCCTGTAGGAATGATCCATACAGACAAAGAACGCATCGGACAGGTATTGACCAATCTGATTTCCAATGCCATTAAATATTCTCCTGATGCAAAAGAAATCAGGGTATACAATTACCATCAAAATGGGGAGGTCGTAGTTTGTGTGCAGGATTATGGAATCGGTATTGCGGAAGACAAGCTTTATAAGGTATTTGAACAATTTTACCGGGTTAGCGGCAATATGCAGCATACGTTCCCCGGATTGGGCCTTGGATTGTATATCTCCTCTGAGATCATTAGCCGGGAAGGCGGGCGCTTGTGGGTGGAGAGTATAGAAAATGAGGGCTCTGTCTTTTGCTTTTCGCTGCCAGTGACGCATTTAGTCAAGCAATAAATTGACGGAATATCTGTTATTTTATAAATAAGGATTGATTTTTGCTAACCTTTTATTAAAATTTGCTGTTTTCTTAGCTCCATCATTTTGAATGAGTATACCTCAGAAAAGTTTTATACGTGCCATAAAAAGTAAGATCATCATCGCCCTGTTGCTGGCTTGTTTTGCCTTGTTTATGGCCTGGGGTATCAGTAAAGTTGTGTTCAATGAAATGTTGAATACTGTACAGAATATCACTGCACCGAGCGACCGCTTGCGCCTGGTGAACAAGATCTCCAGAAGGATCTCGAGCCTGGACCAGCAGCAGAAAAGTATGGCACTTAATGATCCCGGGAATTATAGTCAGCTTTTCAGGGAATCCAAACAATTGAAAATGGTGCTGGATACTTTGAACAGGCTTTATATCAACGATTCTATCCAGTACAAACGCATCAATTCTATTAGTACCCTGCTCGCCGAACGGGATAAGCAATTTGTGGACTATCTGAAAGTCAGGGAACGGCTGGTCAATAACAAATCTTTCTCTACCGAGGTCAAGAAACTGAACAACCTGGTTACGAAAAATACGGAAAATCCCGATAGCACCATCGTGACTTCAGAGCAACGTACATCTACCACAACGATTTATCCACAAACACAGGAAGATAAGCCCAAAAGTTTCTTCAACCGTATATTCGGTAAAAAGAAAGCGGAAGAAAGCCAGGCATTAAAGGTGGTCAACCAGGAGAATGTAAGACGCGATACCATATCCGTGTCTAAAGAAACTGAGGTAGTGAAAACGCTGGAAGTTTCGCTTAAAGCGATTGAAGCGGAACAAAAGAAGAAAAGCGCCAGCTTTTTGAACCGCGAAGCAGTGCTGGCCAATGCCAACGATATGCTGATCAATCAGATGCTGGATATTTTGAGAGAAGTAGAATCTGAAGTGGTTGCACAGATTGATTCCAATAGCAGCAATGCACAGGAGGTAGTAAACAATGGTATAGAAACCATCGGCTTGATTATGCTTGTCTTCTTTTTACTGACGATTTTTTTGCTCTATTTCATTTTAACCGATATTACCCGGAGCAATCGATATAGAAAGCAGTTGGAGAGCGCCAAAGACGAGGCAGAGTATCATAGTATTGCCAAGCAGAGGTTTCTTTCCAACATGAGTCATGAGATCCGCACACCGCTTCAGTCGATTATTGGCTATGCGGAATTGTTGAAACAGCAAACAACGCCCAGGCAGAAAGACATCGACGCCATTTCCCAATCTTCAGAACATCTGTTGCAGATTGTGAATGAGGTACTGGATTACAACCGGATCACTTCTGGTAAGTTTACTTTCTCACAGCAAACTTTTCATATCGGTCAGCTGCTGGAAGAAGTTGTTTCGGCGATGCAGCCACAGGCAGAGGCGAAATCCCTGGTATTGCGGAGCGAAGCAGACCTTTCACCGATAGCCTATATCAATGGAGATCCGTTCAGATTAAAGCAAATTTTATATAATCTGCTCGGTAATGCCATCAAATTCACCCATGTGGGGGAGGTATTGCTTTCCGCATTTTATAAAAGAAAAGGAAGTGACCTGCATTTCACGCTTATTGTAAAGGATACCGGTATCGGTTTCTCTGAAGCAGAAAGTAAGAAGATCTTTAACGAATTTGAGCAGGTGGAGGCCCCGGAAAGAGACATACTCAACCAGGCCGGGGCAGGCCTGGGACTTAATATTGTGAAAGCGTTGGTAGAGAATCAGGGTGGGAGGATCTATGTGCAAAGTAAACAAGGCCTGGGCAGCAGTTTCACGGTTTATCTGACCTTTAGCATTGCAGATGAAGCGCAGATAGCCGGGCAGCAGAGTGGCCTGATCAGTGCAGGACTGCTTCCTTTTGAACAGGAAGTATGGGTGGTTGACGATGATTTGCTGATCCTTGATCTCTGTGCGCTGATCTTTGAAAAGAACCACATCAGATATCAAAGCTTTAGGTCTCCAAATGAGATGCTTAGTGCCGATTTCGGGTCAGATCTGGCTATTATCCTGATGGATATCCGGATGCCCGAAATGAGCGGTATAGAATTGTGCAGGATATTGCGAAAAAGTGTCGGGCCTGATGTTAAAATATTTGCGATGACTGCGCAGGTGATAGACGAACCCGGTGAGGCATTGCTGGAAGATTTTGATGGCATTGTTCAGAAGCCCTTTAAAGAGCAGGATCTTTTGTCTGTGTTTGATAAATACAATAAAAAAGCAGTTTCTGATCAGCCGGAAAATGATATTTCTTTTGACACGACCGCCTTAGAGAAAATGACTTTTGGCGATGCTGCACAACTGGAGAAGATTTTAGCACGTTTTTCGGAAGATACCGTATCGGATATCGAGAGGCTCCGTGCCTTAAAAACAGCAGATTCAGCTGAGGAAATACGCTTAATTGTACATAGAATGGCGGGAAGGATCGCACAGATCGGAGCGCGGACGCTCGCTACGGAATTCAGGATCATGGAAATGGAATTGTCGAATACCGTATTCAATGAAAATCACCGGTATAAAATCGAAACATTACTTGTTAAATCAGAAGCATTGATTGAGTCTATCAAAGAGCGGGTTTAGCCTTCTATTTCATAGCGCTCCATCTTGCTGTACAAAGTTTTACGGTCTATATTGAGTAGCCTGGCCGCTTTAGATTTGTTGTATTTTACTTTCATGAGCGTTTCTAAGATCACCGTACGCTCATTGACTTCATGAATGACTTTAAGATCAGAACCTGTCGGCTTTTGAACCTGGTTAATGGCCAGTATCATTTCTTCGGGCAGGGCTGCTGCGGAAGCTTCGGTGCCAGCGGTCAGGAGTACCATTCGCTTGATCACATTCTTGAGCTCCCTTAAATTTCCCGGCCAGTCGTATTTTAGCAGGATCTCTTTGGCATCTGTTGAAATACTTTGTACATTCCTGTCCAGCTCCTGATTGGAGCGTTTTATGAAATGACTGATGAACAGGTCGAGATCCTTTCCACGCTCACGGAGTGGGGGCAACTGGATCTTAAATTCATTTAAACGGTGATAGAGATCTTCCCTGAAATCCCCGTTTTGAACGCTGCTGTTGAGGTCATCATTTGTCGCCGCAATGATCCGCACGTCTACGGGGATTGTTTTTGTGGTTCCAAGTGGTTGGATCACCCTTTCCTGAAGTGCCCTTAATAATTTGACCTGTACCTCGTAGTTTAGGTTTCCAATTTCGTCTAAGAACAAAGTACCGCCATTGGCTGCTTCAAATTGCCCTTTTTTATCGGTAAGCGCGCCTGTAAATGCGCCTTTTGCGTGGCCGAACAATTCACTGATGGCGAGCTCTTTGGACAGTGCCCCGCAATCTATGGCCACGAAAGTTTTGTTTTTGCGCTTGCTTTGCAGGTGGAGGGTTCTGGCGGCATATTCTTTACCGGTGCCGCTTTCTCCCTGTATGATGACCGACATATCCGTCGGTGCGACCAGTTTGATGTGTTCATATAGCTTATCTGCAATGGCGCTTTTTCCTTTGATCGTATCCGCATATTCCCCTGGTTTGGACTCCTGACTGACTTTCTTTCCGAATGCATTTTTAATGATCATCAGCAATTCATCGGGGTTGACGGGTTTGGTGATGTAATCAAAAGCACCCAGCTGAATGGATTTTACAGCTGTCCGTACATCATTAAAGCTGGTCATGATAATCACGGGAACAGATGAACCTTTTTCTCTGACATGCGCCAGTACATCGAGCCCTGTTCCGTCAGGCAGGCGGTAATCCACCAGCAAAAGATCAAAGTTTTCCTGTTCCAGTCTTTTCAGGGACTTTTTTACTTCATATTCGGCATAGGGCTTATATTCATTTTTTTGAAGAAAGCCCTCCAGCAGTTGAGAAAAAGTCACGTCGTCTTCAATAATCAGGATCTTGCTCATAAGTATAGCTATAACGCAAAAATAGACATAAAAATACAAAAGCCGGACGCAATGCCGGCTTTTGTACGAATTATTAAGTGTAGTGATGATGCATAACTATATTTAACGAGAAGCATTAAGTATAGATGCTAAAATGGATTATTCGATCACAACACCGTCTGCTCCAATTTTTAATGAGGCATTTTCTTCCTCTTTTTTAACGTCTACCTGATAGTACTCAAATTTCTCACCGGTTTTCACTTCGAAAGCTGCAGTCGGTGTCCATTCTTTATACTTATCTGATTGCAGGGTTGCTTTTACTGCATCAGGCAATGCACTTAGTTCAACAGGTGTTTTTGTAGTGCTATCTTGTTGTACGGTCAATTGTACTGGGTTTTTAATGCTATTGTCTGCTGCTTTTACTGTAGTTAATCCTGCGAAAGCCAAAATTGCGGCTGATAAAATGATCTTTTTCATAGTGTTATAATTTAAATTAGTAATTCATTGTTTGATTAGTCTATGCTACATAATGATGCCAGATGATTTTGTTTTTGGCACGGTTCTGATTATCAGTGTGTTGTTGTTTGTGGTGTATTAGAGAGGTGTGGAATAACTCCACAAAGTGGTTCATAAAGAAACAGCTGTGCTGCGGACTGGGACAAACTATTTTTGTTGTATCTTGTTTAACGGATTAAAATATATAGATGAAGATAACTTTTCATGGCGCTGCTCGGGCAGTGACTGGCAGCAAGCACCTGATTACCTTAAAAAACAATACTCAAATATTATTAGACTGCGGCATGTTTCAGGGCATGGGAGAGGTGACGGACAAACTCAATGGTTATTTCGGTTTCAAGCCATCTGAAGTGACCTACATGATCCTTTCTCATGCACATATAGACCATTGCGGCCTCCTGCCAAGACTGGTAGCGGAGGGATTTAAAGGGAATATATATTGTACGGCGCCTACGATGGACCTTGCCAGGATATTGCTGATGGACTCGGCGAAGATACAAAGCCAGGATGCGGAGTATGCCAACCTGCACCGAAAAGAAAATGAGGAAGTAGAAGAAGCACTGTATACAGAGGATGATGTGGTGCAGACCCTCAGTCAGTTCAAAATAGTGGAGTATAACGAAGATTTTGAAATTGCGGAAGGCATTTTGTTGCGGCTGACTGATGCCGGCCATGTGATTGGCAGTGCTGCGGTACATCTAGCCATTACGGAAGAGGGCAAAGAGACTAAAATTACCTTTAGCGGAGATGTGGGGCGCTATGGAGATCTTTTATTGAAAAGCCCGCAACGTTTTGATCAGGCAGATTATATTATTATGGAGTCTACCTATGGGGATTCTTTGCACAAAGATCTGGAGCCTATAGAAGATATGCTGCTGGAAATCATCCGGGAGACTTGTTTTGTGCGGAAGGGAAAGGTAATCATCCCGGCCTTTAGTGTGGGCCGGACACAGGAACTGTTGTATGCCTTAAATGGTTTGGAACTTAAGAATAAGTTGCCGGATGTGCCTTTCTATGTAGACAGCCCGCTTTCTCTGCAGGCCACGCAGGTGCTGAAAAACCATCCTGAAGTATATAACAATGGGGTAAAGAAGGTATTGGCCGTGGACGACGATATTTTTAGGTTTAAGGGACTGAAGTTCATTGAAAGTGTCGTAGAATCAAAGGCTATAAATAACGATCCTCAGCCCTGCGTCATTATTTCTTCTTCAGGAATGGCCGAAGGAGGGCGGGTGAGACATCACATCAGGAACAATATCAGCGGCCAGAAGAATACTATATTGATGGTGGGTTATGCGAGTCCCGATTCACTTGCAGGAAGATTAATGAATGGGCAGAAGCGCGTTTGGCTATTTGGACAGGAATACGATGTTGTCGCCTCGGTTCGCTCTATCCAATCGATGAGTGCCCACGGGGATTATGAAGATCTTTTACAGTTTCTATCCTGCCAGTCGCCGGAAAATATAAAACAGCTGTTCCTGGTGCATGGGGATTATGAGGTTCAACAGCAATTTGCCAACCGGTTGAAGGATGCTGGGTTTAAGCATATTGCTATTCCGGAATATCATCAGGAGTACGAATTGGCAGATTAAGGCCAATCGTACTTCTGATTAAATAGTTTTAAAGGGCTAGGACGAATTATATCACCACAGCTGTATCTGATTGCTGTACGGAATCAAGTTTGGCGATGTTGTCCTGGCTCCGTACATCCTTGTTTATGGCGTAAATAGCGGCCATATTGTGGTTCAGATACCTGGATGTATACTGGTCGCCAGATTTGTGAATAAACAACACTGTTTTGCCTTCGATGGTATTGATGACTTTACCGGCCAGCTGAGGGGCTACGGCAGGACATCCCTGGCTGCGGCCGAGTCTGCCCAGCGCATTGATCGTTCCCTGGCTTACATATGGAGCACCATGAACGACAATAGAGCGGCTTCTTGCATTGGAATTGAATCCTTCATCCATGCCGTCCAGCCGAAGTGAGCGGCCATGCTGTCCGGTGTAGACCTCTCCGGTAACATAAAATCCAAGACTGCTTTGAAAAGAGTCGTTGATATTCGAAAATCTTGTGGCTTCATCTGCACCGCTTCCGTTTCCATGGGCGACCCAGGTATTCAGCAACAATTCTTTTTTGTCCAGATCAACGATCCAAAGACGCTTTTTCGTGCTTTTAATATCAAAATCGGCAATCGTCAGGATAGATTTGTCCTCAGAAAGCTGTCCTGAACTTTTTAAATTATAAAAACCGGTCAATGCTTTTTCGAATACGATCTGACTGAGGCCGCTTTCTGCTAAATGTGCTGCAGTATAAATAGAGGATACATGTCTATTATATAAACTGTCTCTGGATAATGTTGTGTTTGATAATTCGGGAACTGTCGGCGGAGACCAACTGATAACTGAAAATGCTAGACTGATCGCGATTAAACCTGCTCCACCTAAAATACTTTTCTTCATAGAATGTGTGTTTTTGTGCTATGATTAAAATGATATGTTAGTTAAGTAAGTTTGATTCTATAGGCGCTGATTGTGTCGATGTGTATTATTACTATTACAAATATACATAATTATTCGTGTTTTTAAGTGATAAATTGCTTCTATTGCTTTTAAATGACTTTATATCGCTCTTTTTTAGATTGTACCGGTGATTTATTTTCAATGTTTTTATACCTTTAATTTCACTTTAGAGAGATATGAACAGATACCTAACGTCAACTATAGTTATTTTATTTTTTGCCACAGCATGTAACCGGTCTAACGAGAGCGGGACAGGAGCGGCGACGGACAGCGCAGCACTTTGCCAGGACAGTATGAATTGCAGTTCTAACCTGCCCAAGAGATTTGGGGGGCTAAGCCAAAAGGCGCTGGGAAGTGATGCTCAAGGCAAAACGGCGGATTCATCCGGCATGGTCTGGATACCTGGCGGCGAGTTTGTCATGGGTGCTACCGACAATGGCGGCAGGGCAGATGAAAAGCCAGCTCATTCCGTCAAACTGGATGGCTATTGGATGGATGCTACCGAGGTGACCAATGCCCAGTTCAGAGAATTTGTTAAAGCGACAGGCTACGTGACCACGGCGGAGGTTGTTCCTAAATGGGAAGACATCAAGAAGCAATTGCCTGCAGGAACACCCAGACCTCACGACAGTGTATTTGTAGCGGCTTCTCTGGTTTTTTCTTCACCTAAGATCCAGGTAAATACCAATGATGTTTCACAGTGGTGGGTATGGAAGAAAGGGGCGAATTGGAAACAGCCCGGAGGCCCTGGTACCAATATTAAAGGAAAAGACAATCACCCCGTGGTACAGGTGTCCTGGGACGATGCAGTTGCCTATGCGAAATGGGCAGGCAAGCGTTTACCGACAGAAGCAGAATGGGAATTCGCAGCCAGGGGGGGCTTAAAGGATGCTTTGTATCCCTGGGGCAATGAAGATATAGAACAAGGGAAGCCAAAAGCAAACACCTGGCAGGGTAATTTTCCGAATAAGAATACCGTATGGGATAAATATTATCTATCTGCTGCTGTAAAGACTTTTAAACCAAATGGATATGGTCTATACGATATGGCAGGTAATGTTTGGGAATGGTGCAGCGACTGGTATGGCGATCAGTATTATGCGCAGCAGTCAGGTACATTGGTCAATCCGAAAGGTCCTGCCAAATCTTACGATCCTATGGAACCTACTATTCCTAAAAAAGTAGTGAGGGGCGGTTCCTTTCTTTGCAATTCGTCTTATTGCGCCGGGTACAGGGTAACCTCCAGGATGAAATCTTCTGTTGATACCGGATTGGAGCATACCGGATTCAGATGTGTGAAATAAAGGTTTAGATTTCTGAATTTTAGTATTAAATTACTTGCTCAAATTAACCTAAGTTTGTTTTATTGAACCAAATAGTATGAAGGATTTTCAAATCAAAAAATCAGATACCGAATACGATGTCGTTATTGTCGGGTCTGGGGCGGGAGGTGGAATGGCGGGCTATGTATTGGCCAATGCCGGACAGAAAGTATTGATGCTGGAAGCCGGGGCTTATTTCGATCCGCGCATTGATGCCCAGCAGTTGAAATGGCCTTATGAATCTCCGCGCCGGGGTGCAGGGACGACCAGACCATTTGGTGATTTTGATGCCTCTTATGGGGGATGGGAGCTGGACGGGGAGCCTTATACGCAAAAAAGCGATTCTGAATTTGCCTGGTTCCGTTCAAGAATGCTGGGCGGTAGAACCAACCACTGGGGAAGGATCTCCTTAAGAATGGGCCCGGATGATTTTAAATGTAAAGATGGTTTGACAGACGATTGGCCCATTACATATGCCGAGCTGAAGCCATTTTATGATAAAGTAGACCGTCTGATCGGTATATATGGTACCGTTGAAGGGATTGAAAATGAACCGGACGGGATATTTCTTCCGCCGCCAAAGCCAAGACTGCATGAATTGTTCATCAAGAAAGGGGCACAGCAAGCTGGTGTGACGGTTATCCCAGGCAGGGGATCGGTCCTAACTGAAGCTTTGCCAGGCAATAAGGACCGTGCACCTTGTTTCTATTGCGGACAGTGCGGGAGATCCTGTAAAGTGTACGGTGACTTCTCTGCTTCTTCCTGCCTGGTCATTCCTGCGGTAAAAACAGGAAATCTGACGGTAATCACGAATGCGATGGTGAGGGAGGTGCTTACAGATAAAGCCGGACTGGCGACCGGAGTTTCTTATGTCAATACAAAAGACCTTCAGGAATACCAGGTAAATGGCAAGACGATTATTTTGGGGGCAAGTGCCTGCGAATCGGCGCGTTTGCTGCTTAATTCGAAATCTGTTGCCCATCCCAATGGTCTGGCCAACAACAGCGGGATCGTTGGTAAGTACCTGCACGATTCTACCGGTGCGAGTATGAGTGGGTTTTTACCCCAATTGATGGATAGAAAACGCTACAATGAGGATGGTGTGGGCAGTGTGCATATCTATTCGCCCTGGTGGCTGGACAATAAGAAACTTGATTTTCCGAGAGGTTATCATATCGAATATGGTGGTGGTATGACGATGCCTTCCTATGGTTTTGGGAAGGGGATCCACAATACCAACGGGCTGGTCCCGGACAGGGACGGTAAAATGAAGGAGCCCGGAGGATATGGCGCCTCGCTGAAAGATGACTACAGACGCTTTTTTGGGGCGAGGGTCGGTATGGCCGGAAGAGGAACCGCCATAGCGAGAGAGAGTAATTATTGTGAAATAGATCCGAAGGTGGTGGATAAATTTGGTATTCCGGTACTTCGTTTTCATTATAAATGGGCACCTGAAGAGGTCAAGCAGGCGAAACACATGCAGGAGACCTTTGCGGAAATCATGCATTCCATGGGTGCGGTGGTGACTTCTAAAATGCCGGGTGCAGATACGGATTATGGCTTGGAAGCACCAGGTAAGATTATTCATGAGGTGGGCACGGTACGCATGGGGGATGACCCTAAAAAATCGGCATTGAACAAATGGTGCCAGGCACATGATTGTAAGAACCTGTTTGTGGTGGATGCAGCACCTTTTGTACAGCAGGGCGATAAGAATGCCACATGGACGATTCTGGCCCTCTCGATGCGCACGGCGGAATATATCCTGGAACAGAAGAAAAAATTAAATGTTTAATGATTTGATGTTATGAACAGACGTGATTCATTGAAGGCTATAGGCCTAACCGCTATAAGTACAACCCTCGTATTAAAAGCCTGTAAACCGGGAGAAGATAAAGAAGCTGTTGTAGAAACAGAAGGTGCCGCAGAGCCGGGCAGGGAACAATTTGAGGTAGATAGGGATAAGGAATTGAATTCCTACACTTTTTTTACGGAACATGAAATGGCGACAATAACGATATTATCGGATATCATTATTCCCAAAGACGGGAAGTCGGGAAGTGCCTCTGAAGCCAAGGTGCCGGAGTTTATTGAGTTCATCGTCAAAGATATACCTTCCAACCAAACGCCGATGAGAGGCGGTTTGAAATGGCTGGACCTGCAGTGCTTAAGGCGTTATGATAAGCCTTTTAAAGATGCGTCGGCTGCACAGCAAATCGAAATGGTCGATGAGATCGCCTATCCCAATAAAGCAAAGCCAGGGATGGAGCAGGGTGTGGCTTTCTTCACCTTAATGCGCGACCTGACTGCTTCGGGATTTTTCACTAGTAAAATGGGTATCGACGATCTGGGTTATGTGGGCAATGCGCCCAACAAATGGGAGGGCGTGCCGGCTGATGTGCTGAAACAGTATGGCATGGATGGCGTGACGGTTTAAAATGAAATAAAGAAAAATGAGATTATATCAGGCTGTTTTAATGGGCTTGTTGACCACCGGAATTGTCATTTCGGCTCAGGATACCCTAGTTGCACAAGAAAAAAAGGCGAAGCCTGAGGATACGGAGAGTTATACGCCGGTGCCTGTGGTGACAGCAGCCAAAGAGGTTTCCACGCCGCCGCCATCGGATGCTGTTGTCCTTTTTGATGGCAAAGACCTCAGTCAATGGGTAAACACCAATGACCGGACTAAGCCTGCCCTTTGGACAGTCAGGGATGGCGTTTTTACGGTGGATAAAAAAGCCGGGAACATTGAGACTAAATCATCCTTCTCTAACTATCAGTTGCATTTGGAATGGCGTATTCCAGCAACAATATTGGGTAAAGGTCAGGTACGCGGCAATAGCGGATTATTTCTGGCCAGTTTAGGAAAGGGCGACCTGGGCTATGAACTGCAAATACTGGATTCTTACCAGAATGAAACGTACACCAATGGTATGGTGGGCAGTATCTATAAACAATTCGCTCCATTGGCCAATCCTTCCAGAAAACCGGGCGAATGGCAATCTTACGATGTAATCTGGACCGCACCAACATTTAACGCAGACAATAGCCTGAATACACCGGCACGGGTGACAGTATTGCTTAACGGTGTGCTGGTTCAGGATAATACCATTTTAAAAGGGCCTACGCAATATGTTGGTGAGGCTTCTTATCGTCAGGCACATGGTGCTTCACCTATTAAGCTGCAGTCGCATGGTGATCCAAGTGAGCCGATCAGCTTCAGGAATATCTGGATCAGAAGTTTGAAATAGGAGTTTTTAAGATAAGGAGCTAAAACGTTTTACTTTTCTTTGTCAATAAAATCCTCGGAGGAACTTCCTGTTCTGCTTTCATGATCTTTATCATTTTTCTTCGCTGAACTACCTGTAAAGGCATCATCACTTAAGGAATCATAGCCTTGTGTTCCCGTATTGTCGTAACCGTCTCTCGCACCAGTAGGGCTGGATGGTGTCCTCAGTTCATCGGACTAATCACCGCTTCCGAATTGCTCCGAGTACTGTTTTGCATTTTCATCCGCCTGTGGATCTCCCTTGCTTTCGCCTTCCAGGTTTTCATCGAGGCGTTCATTCCACTGGTCCAAACCAGTTTTGTTCGTATGATCGGTATTGTTTTCAGCAGGTTTCTGCGGATTGTTTAGATTGTCGTCCTTGTCTAAATTTGATTGTATAGCCATATTTGTAGGATTGTTTCTTAATTAACAATCCCCAATGCCTATTGTTTCTAAAAGAACAGTAAGATCAGGCGGGAATTAATGATGACCGGCGTGTGTAGTGTTTTTAGAAGCTTTTTTATGCTTAACAAAGGTTAAATATAAAGCAGTCGCGATGATGATGATAGGCAATACGATTAAGGTTATGATTAAATCCATGGCTTTGAGAATAACAGTTTAAATAAGTATTTGAAAAGCGAAACTACAAAAAAAATGGGCTTCTATGAAAATGAAGCCCATTTTTATTTACCGCTTATTTAATATTAGGTATAACTTTTGTTGGGTATCGGTACACTATAAAAATATATGACACTTATTTTCCGGACTTTTCTCCTTCTGTCTATCGTTTTAATGGCTTCCTGTTCTTCTGTGTATATGCCCAATGTTCCCAATACGCCTATGCTGAGTTCCGCAGGTGAGTTTAGCGGTGGCGGACACATTTCTTTCCGCGGCAATGCCAGTTTTAATGCCGCATATGCCGTTTCTGATCATATTGGTGTGATTGGCGGTGGTTCATTCATGAATGATGAACGCCGTTCCAAAGATTTTAAACATAAGCTGATCGAAGTAGGGGGAGGGTATTTTGACACTTTCGGTCCTGAAAACAACCGTATATTTGAAGTCTACGCCGGTTTTGGCAGTGGTAAGGCAGACCGGGTATTCAGGGATTATGATGGTGGAAACCTGGTCAACACAGATGTGGAGGATGTATCTTATAAAAAGGTGTTCCTGCAGGTCAATTACAGCTCTAAGAAAACCGATGATCTCAAGTTGTTCGGCCGGAACTTTCCGATCAATTACGGTACAGCCTTGCGGATCAGCAGGGCAGATATGGACAAGTTTATACGCAATGGAGTGGTTCAAAGAAACGAGGCCAATGTATTCCTGGAGCCTGTTTTTTTTACCAGGATGCGGCTCAGTAAAGCATTTCAGCTTCAGTATACCTCAAGCTTTAACTTAGGTCTGAAGGACCGCAAATATATGACTGCCGGCAATTCCATATTTACGATCGGTGCGATCGTAAATATTGGAAATTAGTGCGTTCTAAAAATTAGTGGCTTCTGCATCTCGAGAGCGCGAAGCGACGAGAGATCTCTTGTTAAGGATATTTCAAGAGATCTCTCACATTCGTTCGAGACGACGAGGAGCACAGCATACTTAGTCCCTCAGCAGGCGACAGACTAAGCCTGAAGATCGGCCATAATGGCTTTTATTTTCTCTCCAAGCTGGGCATCCGTTTCCTTAAACTGTGCTTTGCTTTTTAATGCCGTGTTTACACTGCAATAGAACTTGATCTTTGGCTCTGTGCCGGACGGTCTGGCAGAAACGATACTGCCATCTTCAGTGATGAATTGAAGTACATCCGATTTAGGCAGATCCAGCTTGCTCTTTTCACCGGTCAGGATATTGGTTTCCACTTCCAGCTCATAATCTTTCAGCGTGGCTACTTTAGAGCCGCCCAGCTGTGCAGGTGGATTGTTCCTGAATTTCTCCATCATGGCTTTGATATCTTCCTGTCCGGTTTTTCCTTTCTTAGTCAGGGATACCAGCTCTTCTTTATACAGACCGTATTGTACATACATATCCAGCATAGCATCATACAAGCTACTGCCTTTGTCTTTGTAAAAAGCGGTCATTTCGGCGATAAAGGCACAGGAAACTACCGCATCTTTATCTCTGACCAGATCTCCGATCAGATAGCCATAGCTTTCTTCTCCACCACCAATGAAGGTTTTTTTGCCTTCCAGCTGGGTCATCAGCTGACCAATCCATTTGAAGCCGGTGAGGGTATTGTAATAGGTTACATTTTTTGCGTCAGCAATGGCTTCGATCAGGTTGGTGGTGACGATGGTCTTTACAATGTATTGATTGCCGTCCAGTTTTCCTTTTTCTTCCCATGCGGTGAGCAGATAGTTGATCAGGAGGCTACCGGTCTGGTTTCCATTGAGCAATACAAATTCCCCGTCCGTATTTTTTACGGCAATACCTACTCTGTCGGCATCCGGGTCTGTGGCCAGTACCAGGTCGGCATCTATTTCCTGCGCCTTTTTCAAGGCCAGGCTTAACGCCTCTTTCTCTTCAGGATTTGGATACACTACCGTAGGGAAATTGCCATCAGGCGTGCTTTGTTCTTTGACCAGCGTCACATTGTTGAAGCCGAATTGTTCCAGTGCTTTCGGCACCAGAGTGATGCCCGTTCCGTGGATCGGAGAGTAGACGATCTTGAGGTCTTTTTGCCTGGCGATGGCCTCCGGTGATACCGAAAGGGCCGTGATCTGGTCCAGGTATAATTGATCGATTTCTTCTCCTATCTTTTCGATATTGGTTTCTACACGGTCAAATTTGATGTCTTTGATGTCGGTGATTTTAGCCACTTCTTCCATGACCATCGTATCATCAGGCGAGGTGAATTGTCCGCCGTCTGCACCATAAGCCTTGTATCCATTGTATTCTTTAGGATTATGGGAAGCAGTAAGCATGACCCCGCTCTTACAGCCTAAATGTCTGATGGCATAAGACAGTTCTGGTGTGGGCCTTAATTCCTTGAAAAAGTATACATGGATGCCGTTTGCGGAGAACACATCCGCAGTGATCTGCGCAAAATAGTCTGAATCGTTGCGGCTGTCGTGCGCAATGGCGACCTTTACTTTCTCTCCTGGATATTTGTTTAGTAAATAATTGGCGAGTCCCTGTGTGGCAGTCCCGATCGTATATTTATTGATTCTGTTTGAACCTACACCCATAATACCCCTCAATCCGCCCGTACCAAACTCCAGGTTCCTGTAAAACGAATCGGTAAGCTCGGTGGCAGCCTCTTCATTCATCAGTTTTTGTATGGTATCTTTCGTTTGCTGGTCATAACTGCCGTTAAGCCATTGACTAATTGTACTTAAGGTGGATGGTTCTAATTGCATAATTATTTTATTTTCGTGTATTTAGTGATTATTACAGGCGATTTATTTAATTTCACGCCCGCTGTACAAGTATATAGCCATTTTATCAAAATTAAAAACTTAAAGCAATTTAAAAACTGAGTATTTTATATCAATTGCCGTTCCAAAGCAGTTGGCCTGAAAGCTCATGATTGAACCAAAAACAACAAAAGTAATGAGAGTATTAAAGTTTGGAGGAACTTCTGTAGGAAGCCCTGAGCGTATGAAAAGATTGCTGGATATTATTGATCCGGCCCAAGAGCAAATTGTTGTGCTATCCGCCGTGTCGGGCACGACCAACAGTTTAGTAGAGATTTCAGACAAACTTTTAAAGGAGGATAAACAGGCCGGTCTGGCGCTGATCCAGGCATTGCACGACAAGTATAAGGACTTTGTAAATGAGCTTTTACCCGCTCCTGAATATGTAGAGCAAGGCGTAGAAGTCATTGATTATCACTTTGATTTCCTGACCAACCTGGCGAATAACATCTTTACAGCTATAGAGGAGAAGGTGGTGCTTGCGCAAGGCGAACTTTTGTCCACTACATTATACCATATTTATTTAAAGTCCATCGGTGTGCCTTCTGTATTGTTGCCTGCCCTTGATTTTATGAAGATCGACGAGGACAATGAGCCTGTTATTCCATATGCTACGGAACATCTTCAACCCTTGCTGGACCGGCATAAGGGCAATCATATCTTTATCACCCAGGGATTCATCTGCCGCAATAGTTTTGGCGAGGTCGACAACCTGAGAAGAGGGGGAAGCGATTATACCGCATCACTGATCGGTGCGGCCATTATGGCGGAGGAGGTTCAGATCTGGACCGACATCGACGGCATGCACAACAATGATCCCCGCATCGTTAAAGGTACTAAGCCCATCGCACAGCTTTCCTTTGATGAGGCGGCAGAGCTGGCTTATTTTGGTGCCAAGATTTTGCATCCACAGTCGGTTTTTCCAGCGCAGAAATATAAAATACCTGTTCGCCTGCTGAATACCATGGAGCCAAAAGCTGCGGGCACACTGATTGCTGCCGAAAGTGAAAGAGGTAAGATCAAGTCGATCGCGGCAAAAGACGGGATCACGGCCATCAAGATCCAGTCCAGTCGCATGTTGCTGGCTTATGGATTTTTGAGACGTGTTTTTGAGATCTTTGAACGCTATAAAACACCTATCGATATGATCACGACTTCTGAGGTTGCCGTTTCATTGACGATAGATTTTACAGACAACCTGGATAAGATCGTGGAGGAACTTCATGCATTCGGGTCGGTTGATATTGATAAAGACCAGTCTATCGTATGCGTTGTAGGTGATTTTGGTGCGGAGAAGCATGGTTATGCAGCCAGGGTGCTGGATTCTTTGAAGCACATTCCGATCCGGATGATCTCTTACGGAGGAAGCAATTATAACATTTCGGTGCTGATCAATACGCCGGACAAAACTGAGGCCCTAAGAAGCCTGCACAACCGTTTATTTGAGTAACAGCTAGTGTCGGCGGAGATATAGAAGAACAACGATCATAATGAAGATAAGCGCGATAAAGAAACGTATCCTTCGCTCAAATTCTTTTCTTGTGATCTTGTTGTTTCTGTAATCAATGTAGTTGCCCACATAGATGATGACCAAAACCACTAAACAAAATATAATCAGAAATTTAAACATTATGTTTTCTAATAAAAATATCTCAGACTTCGCAAGTTTAGAAACACCGTTCTACTATTATGATCTTAGCTTATTGGCAGAGACCTTAAAAACCTGTGCAGATGCCGCTAAGGTATATAATTTTCATGTGCATTATGCCATGAAGGCAAATTTCAATGCGAGGGTTATTGAGAAAATTAAATCCGTCGGTTTTGGCGCAGATTGCGTAAGTGGTGGAGAGGTGAGCAAAGCCCTGGAAACTGGCTTTAGCAAAGATCAGATCGTTTTTGCCGGTGTGGGCAAGTCGGACAAGGAAATTAATGGGGCCCTGGATCAGGATATCTTCTGCTTTAATGTGGAATCTGTGCAGGAGCTGGAAGTGATCAACGAACTGGCGGCGGCAAGAGGCAAAGTGGCCAAAGTAGCCATCCGCATCAATCCCAATGTAGATGCACATACGCATCACAACATCACCACTGGCCTGGATGAGAACAAGTTTGGCGTCAATTCCTGGGACCTGCCTGCCTGTGCAGAGGTTTTAAAGCAATCGGCCAATCTTGAATTTATCGGTATCCACTTCCACATCGGTTCGCAGATCACCAACCTTGATGTGTATAAAAACCTTTGTGTGCGCGTCAATGAGTTTGCGGTTTGGTTTGAAGAGCGTGGCTTTGTGGTCAGGGTATTGAATGTTGGCGGCGGACTCGGTATAGATTACCACAATCCGGATCAACAGATTCCTGATTTTTCGGCTTATTTTAAGATCTTCAATGACTTTTTGGAGGTCAGGCCCAACCAGGAAGTGCATTTTGAACTGGGTAGGGCATTGGTAGGCCAATGTTCCTCATTGATCAGCCGGGTGCTGTACGTCAAGAACGGGAAGAAAAAGAACTTCATCGTTCTGGATGCGGGTATGACCGAATTGATGCGGCCTGCCTTGTACCAGGCGTACCACAAGATAGAAAATCTGTCCAAACCAAAGGAGACGGCTCTGAAATATGATGTCGTCGGACCAATTTGCGAAAGCACAGACAGCTTTGGCAAAGAGGTGGATTTTCCAGAAACCCATAGGGGAGACCTGATCGCTTTACGGAGCACAGGCGCTTATGGTGAGGTGATGGCTTCTCATTACAACCTCCGCGACGAGATCAGGTCTGTTTATTCTGAAGGATAGATAAACTATCTCGGGGATCCTGAAATAAATTCAGGATGACGACCGGAGTAACCTATTTCTATTCATCAAAAAAGTCGACTAATCCGCCAAGATAATATTCCGTGATACCGGAAGTAAATTCATCGTAATCTGCTTCCGGTATATTTGTTTGTACAAACTCCAGGGAAGTACCCTTTTTATCTTCATGCAGCTTGATCGTCACAATAGAGGGTTCGTTCTCTTCCCCAAAATACCATTGCTGCACAATCTTTTTACCGTAGTCAAATTCCAGGTTTTTGCCGCTGATGTCCCCATCCCAGAAAGAAAACTCCATGCCTGGCTCTTCTATAAATTCCACTTCAGCACCCGTCCATAGCTTGATGCTAAGATCTTTGGTTAAAGCCAGGTAAACCTCTTCAGGAGGTGCAGGGATATAGGTGTATTTTTTAAATGTTTTCATGTTGATCTTTATTTTTATCCGCTTCCGGGTCTGTATCAGCTGAAGCAGACTTCATCGTTGCTTCAGGTATAGCAGATGCTGTTAATTTTCTATTGTAATATTGAATCATGGCCTTCGTCCATTCTGACTCCGGGTAGGTAAAGACAAACGTTTCCTTAACCTTGGAGGAGTTTTTTATATACCATATCCATGCCAGGCAGATGGCAATTGAAACCAACAGATAAATGATTTGTTCGGATAGGTTGCTGTATACTTCGGACGTTATATTTGCCAGCCTGAATACCAGGAAATTGAACACCGAGATCACGATATCGGCAATGCAAAAGTTGATATAATGTTTAGGGAAACTCTCCCTTTTATTGAAAAACAGCAAACAGCATAGTATCGAATAAGAAAATAATGCCGTGATGGCTATCAGATCTATGGAAGCCAAAACGATAAAGACCGGCTTGAGCTTACCTGTTTCGGCCACCTGTGCCCACAATTTGTTCTCAAAAATGTCTGACTGTATAGGACTAAAAAAGATCCCGATCATCGTGAAAACGAGGTATATGCCCAGCAGAATCAGCCAGCCCCCGATATTTTTAGCCTGGTCTATTTTGTCGATGCTAAAAGGGCTGCGCTGCTGATACATCCGCATAAACAAGAGTCCGGAGATGATCAAAGTCAGTAAAGATCCCAAAACAGCGTATCGGTTGAGATCTAAAGGTTCCCCCACCGAACTAACCCCTTTCGCCATAAAATAATAGCTCAGGTTCTCATCCACCTTTTTGTAGTCTTTATTATAGGCTTTGATCTGATCGGCGTTCATATGCGCAGTCAGACTTTTGTATTTATAGTTGAAAGTTGCGGTATTTGTCTCGTTCTTCCTGTCCAGTTCAAAGAAATACTGTGCATTGTCCACTTTCATCACTTCTGAACCTTTATCGTACATATATGGCATATATACCGTAATGTTTTGCTCTATATTGACCGGATGTTTGAGGGCCACAGGCTCCTGGCGTTTCTTCGGACTGACCTTACGGAGTTCATTGATGATCAAGTCAGCATAAAAGTTCACAGATTGCTGATTGTCTTTTTCTCCCCTTACCCAAATATTCGGAATTTCATAGCTCTCGGTGATCTCCACGATGTTGTTTTTCTCATCGTCTTTGATCTCTAAAGGAGAGCTGCTCTCTGTGTCTGTATAATATTTTCCGTAATACTCGAGGAAGTCTTTCTCCAGACCATCCGTTCCGGATTCTGCTATTTCGCTTCTGATATTATCTGCATAATTTCCTGAATATTTGCTATGGATGACCAGGGTTGAGTTTTTGGTATCGGCAGTGTCTGCTACGTTAAAAGCCAGTTCTGCTACCAATTTTCCTTTCGGCTTGCTGATTAATCTTTCAAGGGCATTATTGCCCGGTTTGATCACCAGTACATAGCCATAATCCGGTGCATAAAAATCATCAAACTTACCTCTTTGGTACGACATGGTCGGGTCAACCCAGGTTCTGCGCCTGTCATAATCAATCGCAACGATCACATGGTTAAACACAAAAGGACTTGGTAGGTATTCTTTGGTGGCCAGGGTCAGGTCGGTATCCGCATAAACCATGTACGCTGTGATGTTTATGCCTTTGAGCAGGTGCACAAGCAACAACGACTTGTCTTTGCAGTCGCCATACCGTTGTTTCAATACCTTTTCAGGTGAGTTGGGCCGATGGGAATACATACCCATCTCGATTCCCATATACCTGATCTCATCCTGCACAAAGCGTGTAGCCAGTTCTATGTATTTCTTTTCATTGCCTGCAGCCTGTTTTTTGAACTCCTGGATCTTTTTATCCAGCAATGGTGATGTAAGGTTGGGATAGTCGTTGACCGACAACCCCCAGTTGACCACCTCATTCCAGTTGTTGTATTCCGTGACCTGTGTTCTTTTTAGCGGGTTGTACCAGGAAGGCTCATGATCTGTGGTACGATAGGTTTTGGTCAGTGTGCTTGTCCATTCATACAGTCTATATCCGTCCCGTTCCGTAATCTTTGGGGCTTCCGCTTTGTTGAACCCTTTCAGGTTCAGCTTTCGGTTTTTATCTGCGATGAGGTTCATGTACAGATGGCCCAGCGTGCTGGAACCTTCCACATAATACATGGAAACATGTTTTTTGCCGAAAATAGGGTTGCTGCCTTTTATGGTATATGCATACTCAATTCTATCGCCTTTCCTGACGTCGTCTAATATCAGGAAAGCATCATAGGTGGCGCTGTAAATAAACTTGGAAAGGTCCTTTTCGTTTTGAAGCACTTTGAACCTGCCTGCTTTCAGCTGATCGACTGCCTGGTTGCCGCGCCAGATCAGGATTTTGTGAAAAACAAGCTTCTGAAACCCCGGTTCATAGGTGACACTGACCTGGGAGGCATTTTGCACCCCTGCATCGGATACGATCTCCCGGATGATGTGCGTATAATCTTCCTCCAGTTCCGCATGGTTCTGGTTTTCATATAAGGACAGATAGTACCCATCTGAAATGTCCTTTTCTTTCGGACGGACATTCTTTTTGTCTATCTTAACGATCCATGAAGGCTCTTTTTTATCTATAGAAAAGCCACGTCCCTGTGCGGAAGCCGTATTTTGGCTTCCCGGAAGGAAAAATATGAGTAAGAATACAACTAGGACGAGGTTATGAAGAGATCTGAGCGCTAGGAAAGACATATACCGGGTGATTGCGTTGCGGAAACCGTATTATTTAAAAGCGTTTATGCCCGTTACATCCATTCCTGTGATTAGCAAATGGACGTCATGCGTACCTTCATAAGTAACTACCGACTCCAGGTTCATCATATGCCGCATGATGGGATACTCTCCCGTAATGCCCATTCCACCCAGCATTTGCCTGGCGTTTCTGGCAATATCCAGGGCAATCTCTACACTGTTGCGCTTGGCCATAGAGATCTGTTCGGCTGTGGCTCTGTTCTCACTTTTCAGCACACCGAGGCGCCAGACCAGCAATTGACCTTTGGTAATTTCGGTAATCATTTCTGCCAGCTTCTTTTGCTGCAACTGAAAGCCGCCGATTGGTTTTCCAAATTGAACACGTTCTTTTGAATATTTTAATGCGGTATCGTAGCAGTCCATCGCAGCACCCAAAGCACCCCAGGCGATGCCATAACGGGCCTGGTTCAAACAGCCCAAAGGCCCCTTTAAACCACTGATATCCGGAAATACATTTTCTTTAGGTACCTCTACATTGTCAAATACCAGTTCGCCGGTAGCCGAAGCCCTTAAGCTCCATTTGCCATGCGTTTCTGGTGTGGTAAAGCCTTTCATACCTCTTTCTACGACCATTCCTCTTATTTTTCCGGCTTCATCCTTTGCCCATACGACTGCGATATCAGCAAAAGGGGCATTGGAAATCCACATTTTTGCACCGTTAAGTATATAATGGCTGCCATTGTCTTTGATATTGCTGACCATACCGCCCGGATTTGAACCATGATCAGGCTCTGTGAGTCCAAAGCAGCCCATCAATTCTCCGGTAGCCAGTTTGGGCAAGTATTTTTTACGTTGCTCTTCAGAGCCATAGGCGAAAATAGGGTACATGACCAATGAACCTTGTACCGAGGCCGTCGACCTGATCCCTGAATCACCGCGTTCCAGCTCCTGCATAATTAAGCCATACGCGGTATAATCCAGACCCGCACCACCATACTCCAGTGGAATGGTTGGTCCGAATGCACCAATCTCTCCAAGTCCTTTAATCAGCTGCTTCGGGAATTCTGCGCGTTGCGCGTAGTCTTCAATAATCGGACTTACCTCTTTTTTTACCCAGTCCCGTGCTGTAGCGCGGATCAACTTATGTTCATCAGACAACAACTCATCGAGTAAATAGTAGTCAGGTGATTCGTAAAGGTCTTTTTTTGCAGATTTGTTCATGTGATGAATATTTTGGGTAGGGTCTTGCTTGTCAAAACTCTTGTAAATATATTACTTTTGCGCTATATAACTCGATTATGCTTATACAAACCGTTGCCTTAAGAGATGTGAAATGCAATTCCTTACATGGATACTATCCTGAGGAACAGTTGATTGGTAATGTGTTTTTGGTTACCATAGAGGTAACTTTTGAGCCAAACACTGATACCGAAAATATACAGAAAACAGTCAATTATGAGGTGTTAAATACCATTCTTCTGGAGGAAATGGCGGCAACAAAAAAAATGTTGGAAACCGTAGTCAGAAATATTCTTGATCGGGTGTTGGATACCTACTCTTTTTTACTCAGCGCAGAGGTGAGTATTAAAAAGATGCATCCACCTATGCCCGGAGAGATTAATCATTCATTTGTGCAATTAAAGTATACGGCTTAGTGACCGAAAATACCTAATTATTACTCAGCTGCTCAAAAATGATCATCTTATTTTTCTCCGTTTCCGGGATGGGGGTAGGGGTTTTGCTGGTGTAATCATAGGCCACACAAACTGTTTTTCCCTTGCTGCATACTACTTCATGTCCGTCAGACAACTTAACCAACAAGTATTCCAGATCAAAACTGCTGTTGCCGATACGTGAAGTACGCACATACATATTCAATTTATCATTGAGTAAAACAGGCTCTATATAGTCTATGGATGCTTTTGCGATGACTACACCGGTCTTTTGCCAGTCCCATTGAATGGCCTGTTTCCAGTATTTGCTACGTGCAATCTCCATATAAGTAAAATATACTGCGTTGTTTACATGGCCCATTAAATCAAAGTCGGCAAAGCGCATGTCTATTGTCGTTTTGTACTTATAACTGTCGAAAGTATTGAGTATTTCTGCCTTTTTGTCTGTTTGTTTAATTTTTTTACGCCAAAATGTCTTGAATATCATAGAAAATAGGGTTGGTATAAGAGTTGAATAAGGGTTTAGTATAAAAATTAGTAAACAATAAAAACTTTAAAATAGAAGAACAATGACACTAGTAAAATTTAACAACAGAACCAGAAACACTGCACCCTACTTTAACAATGTATTTGACTCATTGTTTAGCGAAGCTTTAAATAAAAACTTAACTGTAAATAAGGTGCCGGGTGTGAACATCTTAGAGACTGAAAAGGATTATAAAATTGAATTGGCTGCACCTGGATTGACCAAAGAAGATTTCCAGATCAACTTGAAGAAAGATACTTTATCTGTTTGGGCAGAGAAAAAAACAAGCGAAACGGAAGTGCAGAAAGATTATACAAGAAAAGAATTTGATTACTTCTCTTTCGCCAGATCTTTTGTATTGCCTGAAACAGTCAATGCAGATAGCATCACAGCAGAATATACCAATGGAATTTTGAATATCACCATTGGTAAGGATGATGCAAAATCACAAAGCAAAGAAATCAAGGTTTCTTAAGAAACAACGACTTTCATAATTGAGGTTTATTTGAGTAAGGTTGGAAAGGGCAGATCGGAGGATCTGTCCTTTTCTTTTTTTAGTATACAGTGCTAGTTTTCGGTTATTTTAAGTTTTTGGCTCTGGATAGGTTGTCTTCCCTGACTTTCTTTAACCTGGACGACAGTTCATTCACCTTATCGGGATGCTCAGATGCCAAATTATCCCGCTCACCGATATCTTGTTTAAGATTGTATAATTGTGGGGCGGGGTGATTTCCAAGTTCAATGTTGGTGTATTTATTTTTTTTAATGCCATTGCTCGGTTCGATATATTTCCAGTCGCCTGCTATAATTCCGAGCGTATTGTTTATAGATTGTTGTACCAGATAACTCCTGCTTTGATTGGCGCCGAGGAGAGTGTTTAACTGATTGAAACTATCTGGTGCATCATCTCCTGTGATGCGTTGTCCTGTCAGGGCAGCCAGTGATGAATAAAGGTCTACCTGGCTAAAAAGAGCATTTGAAGTCGCCCCTGCTTTGACGGTTTTTGGCCACCTTACCAGGAATGGAACTTTGGTTCCGGCCTCAAAAGCGCTATATTTTCCACCACGCATCATCCCCGATGGGGTATGGCCATTTAGCAGTTCAACTGCCCGATCTTCATAGCCGTCATCAATTACAGGTCCGTTGTCGCTGGAGAAAATGATCAATGTATTGTCTGCAATCTTCAATTCATCCAGCTTTTTCAACACCTCGCCCACACACCAGTCCAATTCAAGGATGGCATCGCCACGGTCACCCATGCCGCTTTTTCCTACAAATCTGGAGTTTGGAACCCGGGGAACATGAATTTGATGAGTAGCCAGGTAAAGGAAGAAAGGTTTACTTTGACTTCTTGTGATAAAGTCTGTAGCCTTACTGGTAAAGACATTGATCATTTCCTGATCTATCCATCGAGCCTTATTTCCACCTGTCATCCATCCGATCCGACTTACGCCGTCTACGATGGTACCATCATGACCGTGAGAAAATTTTACTTTCAGTAGCTCAGGGTTTTCTTTACCTGTGGGATCGGTGCCGACCTTGCTGGCATAAGATACCTGAATCGGGTCGGCCGGATCAAGGTCTACAATTCTGTGATTTTCCATGTATACACAAGGCACGCGGTCTGCTGTAGCGGGCATAATAAACGAATAGTTGAAACCTACCTCAAGCGGGCCGGGTTTGATATCGCCGTTCCAGTTTGGTCCCCCTTGAGGACCTAGGCCCAAGTGCCATTTACCGACTACCGCTGTTTGATATCCTGCCTTCTGCAGCATTCCTTGCAGCGTACCTTTGTCTGTAGGTAGAATCAGCGCTGCATCTCCGGGAGCTATTCCGGTACCTGTTTTTCTCCAGGCGTATTTTCCCGTCAGAAGGGAATACCGTGATGGAGTGCAGGTAGCTGAGGTCGCGTAAGCGTTGTTGAATCGCAATCCTTCGGCGGCAATGCGGTCTATATTAGGGGTTTTGATTTTTGTAGCTCCATTGGCGCTGATATCTCCATAACCAAGATCGTCAGCATATATAATGATGATATTTGGCTTTCCTTTTGCCACTTTTTGCTGAGCAAAGGCATGATGAACATCAAAAAAAGAAGCGGAGAAGATGAAAAGTGTAGATGCGAAAAGATATTTTATATTCATTGGATGAATTTAATTGGGTGAAGCTAATTTTAAAATGGTCAACCGAAGATAAGCAAACTGGGTTGAATTATCAGATCGGTTTCTATGGATGCAACGATTTTATAGGTAAAATGAGACATATTACTTCTGTAAAAAAGGTATTTTAGACGTTGAAACTTAATGCAACAATTCACAATGTACAAATTGAAAAATATCGCAGTGATCTTGCTGGCTATGTTCAGTATAACTTCTGCAGCGAACGGGCAAGGTAAAGCTAAAAAGCCAAATATCGTTTTCATCTTAGCTGACGATGCGGGTTATGCGGATTTCAGTTTTCAAAGCAACAGGCTGATACCCACACCGAATATAGATAAAATAGCTGCTGGAGGCGTAAAATTCAGTAATGCCTATGTAACAGGTGCCGTGTGTGGTCCTTCGCGAGCAGGTATATTGACAGGCCTGAACCAGGCTACGTTTGGTCAGGTATATAATTTTATCCAAAAATCTGAATACTCGCTTCCGCTGGATAGTCTGGGACTGCCTGTGTCTCAAAAATTAATCGGAGATTATCTTAAGCCCTTAGGTTATTCTACCGGTATCATAGGTAAATGGCATGAGGGGTTCGCACAGCGGTTCCATCCGAACAGTCGCGGCTTTGATCATTTCTGGGGATTTCTATGGGGAAGCAGTCCGTATAATCCTGGACAGGCTACGCTGGTGCAGGAAAATAATAAGCCGGTGCCGGCAGCTTCCATTCCTTACATGACCGATGCTATAGGAAACGAGTCCATATCCTTTATTGAGCGACAAGCTCATCAGCCTTTCTTTTTGTATGTATCCTTCAATGCTCCGCATACCCCCATGCAGGCAAAACAGGAGTTACTAAAAAAATACGAAGGGAAGTTTACGCCTAAAGGCAGGGCGCTGAACGCGGCCATGACCGAAAGCCTCGATGAGAATGTAGGACGGATCTTGCAGAAACTGGAAGATTTAAAATTGCTGGATAATACCATTGTTGTATTTACGAATGACAATGGAGGACAGACTGTCAATAGTTTTGCGGATAATTTTCCGTTGCGGGGGAGGAAAGGAGAGGTTTATGAAGGCGGAATCAGGGTACCTATGGCCATTATGTGGAAAGGAAAAATTAAACCGGGCAGTAATTGCGATATCCCGGTAACTACCCTTGATTTAATGCCTGCATTTATCAATGCAGCCGGCGATAAAGCAAGCAGGTATAAGGCCCTGCAGGGAACGGATATCATCAAACTATCCAGTGCAGCTAGCCACCCGGTTGGACGTCCGTTATTCTGGTATATTGGTAAGGACAGGGGAGCTATACGGCAGGGAAATTGGAAGATGGTATTTGGATCTGATCAAGCACCTGAATTGTATGATCTTTCGAAAGATATATCTGAATCGACAGACCTTGCCGCTCAGCGCAAAGATATCGCAGGAAAATTAAGCGCCCTGTATACAAACTGGAAAGTCCGCCTGCCGCAACCTGTTTGGGTGCCACTCGGCGATGGAATTGAATAAGAACCTGGGTTAGGTATAACCCAGGATTTTCAATACCTGTTTGCTGTTTTGTTCCTCACCAAATACTTCAAAATTGAAAGTTTCGTCTCTGTTTCTGCGGATAATGACGTGCTTCGGACTCGGCAGCAAACAGTGGTGTATGCCGCCGTATCCGCTCAATACTTCCTGATAAGCACCTGTATTGAAGAAGCCTAAATATTGTACTTTTCGGGTTTTAGGCATAAACACGCTGTTCATATGCGCTTCCTGATTGTAGTAATCCTGTCCGTCGCAGGTAATGCCGCCCAGGTTGACCCGCTCATATTCTGCATCCCAGTTGTTGACCGGCAACAAGATATATTTCTGGTTTAAAGCCCATACATCAGGCAGGTTGGTTATGAATGAACCATCCAGCATCAGCCATTTCTCCCTGTCGTTCTGCTGCTTTCTGCCCAGTACCTTATATAGGATACCAGATGCTTCAGCAACCGTATATTTACCAAATTCAGTAATGATATCCGGCTCAATCACATCGTGCTCCGCACAAATCTCCTTGATCCGTTTTACGATCTCGTTGACCATGTATTCATAGTCGAAATCGAATACCAATGAATCTTTAAATGGCATACCACCACCGATATCCAGGGTATCCAGCTCAGGGTTGATCTTTTTAAACTTGCAATACAGCGTGACATATTTCTCCAGTTCGTTCCAGTAGTAAGGGGTATCAGAGATACCTGAATTGATGAAGAAATGAAGCAGCTTCACCCGGAAATTAGGGTTGGAAGATATTTTATTGTTGTAGAAATCAATTACATCTTCCATGCGGACACCCAGACGGGAGGTATAGAACTGAGAATCCGGTTGCTCTTCTGCCGCGATACGGATGCCCAGGTTGCAGGGCGTGTCCATTTCTACCTCATCGTCAAACAGGTTGAATTCTTCCTTGTTGTCCAGTACCGGAATGATGTTTTTATAGCCATCATGCAGCATATCAATAATATATTGCTTGTACTGATAGGTTTTAAAACCGTTACAGATGACCGTCACGTCCTTGGTCAGTGCACCTTTTTTCTCGAGGGCCTCAATCATTGGCATATCAAATGCAGAAGAGGTCTCCAGGTGGATGCCATTCTTTAGGGCTTCCTCGACGATATGTCTGAAGTGGGAACTCTTGGTGCAGTAGCAATATTTGTAATCGCCACGGTAGTTGTTCTTAATAATGGCTTGCTGAAAAAGCAATTTAGCCTGCTGGATCTTCTTGCTGATCATCGGCAGGTAAGTAAAGCGCAATGGCGTACCATAGGTCTCAATCATTTCCATGAGATTGAGGTCCTGGAAGTACAATTCGTCGTCAATCACGCTAAAGCCTTCCTGAGGAAAACCCACACTGAGATCAAGAAATTCGGAGTAACTCTGCATTTTTTATATTTTTGAGCAATTATTAAGCTGTGGTGATTTAATTATCTAATTTTGGTGCCAAAGATAATCACTTTAATAAAAATACACCGGTAATTTTTTTTATGACAAAAACTTTAAGAATTATTGAAGTAAAATCTGAAATAGGTGCGGGCACAAGGGGCGCGAGTCTGGGCGTAGATGCGATCAAAATCGCCGCGCTGGACTTTGGAAGCCGCTTTTTTAAAAAACATAAGAGTGTAGAGGTGCCCAATGAAAATCACCTCCTGCTGGAAAATACTGGAAGTCCGTTTGCTAAAAGAATATCGGGTATTCTGACCATGGTGGAGCGGGTGAGCGATGAGGTGAGCAATACCTTGTTAAAAGAAGAATTCCCGATCGTGCTTGCGGGCGACCACAGTACGGCTGCCGGTACCATTTCGGGCATCAAAGCGGCGTATCCGAAATCTAAACTGGGGGTGGTCTGGATCGATGCGCATGCAGATCTGCATTCACCATATACTACACCCTCGGGCAATATGCACGGTATGCCACTCGCAATTGTATTGGATGAGGACAATCATGATTCTAAGGTAAATAAGCTGGACCAGGAAACTATTAATTACTGGTACCAGTTGAAGAATGTGGGCAATATAGCGCCTAAAATCCAGTACAGAGACCTGGTGCTGATCTCTGCCCGGGATATGGAAAAACCTGAGGAACACCTGGTCAAAAAAAACAAGGTGAAATTATTCAGTACTGCTGAACTTAGAAAAAGGGGAGTAGAGCGTATTGTGATCGAAACGCTTAAACATCTGGATCACTGCGATTTGATCTATGTGTCCTTTGATGTAGATTCCTTAGACCCGAGTGCTTCGAGGGGTACCGGCACACCTGTGGCACAGGGATTGACTGAACGGGAAGCGGGAAACTTATTGTCCAGGCTGATCACACAACAAAAGGTCTGCTGCTTTGAGATGGTAGAGGTCAACCCTACACTGGACAAGGAAAACCAGATGGCAGAGCATGCTTTTGAGATTTTGATTAAAACGACCAACGCGTTTAGAAACGAATAGAAATGAACATAGAACAACATATTATAACTGCTTCTGTGGCAGCAGTAAAACAATTGTACAATCAGGATGTGGTGGCAGACCAGGTGAGCTTGCAGGATACCCGGCCTGAATTTGAGGGGCAGATTACTATTGTGATCTTCCCTGTGGTGAAATATTCTAAAAAATCTCCGGAGGCTACGGCGCAGGACATCGGAGACTATCTGGTGGAGCATGTGGAGGAAGTGACCGGTTACAACGTGATCAAGGGCTTTCTGAACCTCAGCATCGCAGATTCTTACTGGCTGGATTTGTTTAATACCGACCTGCTGGCTCCTGATTTTGGGGTGTTTAAAAGCAACGGACAAAAGGTGATGGTGGAGTATTCTTCGCCAAATACGAATAAGCCTTTACATCTGGGCCATGTGCGCAATAACCTGTTGGGCTATTCCGTGGCTGAATTGCTAAAGGCGAATGGCTATGAGGTGGTTAAGGTGAACCTGGTGAATGACCGGGGTATTCATATTTGCAAGTCTATGCTGGCCTGGCAGAAATTTGGCCATGGGGAGACGCCGCTGAGCTCAGGCATTAAAGGCGATCACCTGGTGGGCAAATACTACGTCATCTTTGATAAAGAATATAAAAAAGAGATTGAGGCGCTGGTAGCCGCGGGAGAGACCGAAGAATCGGCCAAGAAGAATGCGCCGCTGATCAGGGAAGCGCAGGAAATGCTGCAGCAATGGGAGGCCGGAAATCCGGAGGTTTTGGAGCTGTGGTCGACCATGAACGGATGGGTGTATGAAGGCTTTGAGATCAGCTATAAGAACCTGGGGGTAGACTTTGATAAATATTACTATGAGAGCAACACCTATTTACTGGGCAAGGGCACGGTAGATGAGGGACTGGAAAAAGGCGTATTTTTCAGGAAGCCGGACGGGTCTGTATGGATCGACCTGACTGCCGATGGTTTGGACCAGAAGCTGGTTTTGAGAGCGGACGGTACTTCGGTATACATCACCCAAGATTTGGGTACGGCACAAATGAAGCACGATGATTTTGCGATGGATCAGTCTATATATGTGGTTGGTAATGAGCAAGATTATCACTTTAAGGTATTGTTTCTTATCCTGGAGAAAATGGGCAAAACCTGGGCAAAAGGCCTGCACCATTTGTCGTACGGCATGGTGGATCTGCCTAGCGGCAAAATGAAATCCAGAGAGGGAACGGTGGTTGATGCGGATGACCTGATCGCGGAGATGGTGGAGACGGCCAGACAAAAAACAGAGGCTTTGGGAAAGGTTGACGGTTTTGAGGAGGCAGAGAAGGAAGCATTGTATTATATGATCGGAATGGGCGCACTGAAGTATTTCCTACTCAAGGTAGAGCCTAAGAAGCGCTTGTTGTTTGATCCTTCGGAGTCTATTGATTTTCAAGGCAATACAGGGCCTTTTATACAGTATACACATGCAAGGATTAAATCTTTGTTGCGAAAGGCTGATTACAGCGCGGGACAGGGAAGTGTGGAGCGTGTTAATCTGAGTGCTACGGAGTTGGAGATGATTATATTATTATCTAAATACCCTTCGGAATTGTCCTCAGCGGCGAAGGCATATAGTCCAGCTACGCTGGCGAACTATCTGTATGAAGTAGCCAAGATGTTCAATAAATTCTACCACGAGGTTCCACCGATTGTAAAAGAAGAGGATAAAAACCTGCAAAAGCACCGTTTGAACCTGAGTTATGTGACTGGGAATATATTGAAAGCAGGAATGAAGATCCTGGGGATCGAAGTGCCGGAAAGAATGTAAGTTATTTCCCGATACAAAATTTACTAAAGATATTGTCTAAGAGGTCATCGTTGGAAACACTGCCGGTGATCTCTCCCAGATAATAAAGCGCCTGCTTGATGTCCATCGCCAGGAAGTCTGAAGTGACCGGATTGATCATCCCTTCAGAGACCCGGTTTAACGCTTCCCGTGTACGCTGTAAAGCTTCCAGATGCCTGATATTAGTGACCATCGTATGTCCGTCAGACAAGCGGTCGCCTACAGCAGCTTCATAAAGCACTTCTTTTAACTCCTCGATCCTGAACAGGTCTTTCGCTGAAATATGAATAAACCTGATCTCCTCCGGCAAACCCGAAGGAAGAGAAGAGTGTTTAGCTTTTAAGTCCACTGACAGATCCAGTTTATTGCCCACTGCTATAAAAGCGACGCCTGGTTTATAGAGATCCATAATATCCTTCTTGATTTCCTCTAAGGAAAGTGTGGTCATGTCATACAAGTACATCAAAATAGCCGACTGACTGATCTTTTCCATCGTCTTTTCCACTCCAATGGCTTCAATAGCGTCAGTAGCTTCACGAATCCCTGCCGTATCGATCAGCCTGAAGTTAATCCCGTTGATATTTAAGACCTCTTCTATAGTATCACGCGTGGTACCGGCGATGGAGCTGACAATCGCTCTATCTTCATTCAGCAAGGCATTCAATAGGGTCGACTTTCCTGCATTTGGCCTCCCGGCGATCACCGTATTGATCCCCTGCTTGATTACATTTCCCAGCTCAAACGAACGGATCAACCGATTGACAACCAAAACAATCTTGTTGATCAGCGCCTGGAGCTGGTCCCGGTTGGCAAACTCCACATCTTCTTCCGAAAAATCAAGTTCCAGCTCAATCATAGATGCAAAGTGGATCAGCTGTTCTCTCAAATCACTCAGCTCATTGCTAAACCCGCCCCTCAGCTGGTTCATCGCCACCTGGTGTGAAGCGGCGGAATCTGAAGCAATCAGATCGGCAACGGCTTCTGCCTGGGAAAGGTCCATGCCCCCGTTTAAGAAAGCCCTTAGGGTAAATTCTCCTGGCTTAGCCGCCGAAGCACCATTTTTAATCAGCAGCCTGATGATTTGCTGGATGATAAAATCAGAACCATGACAGGAAATCTCCACTACATTTTCCTTTGTATAGGATTTCGGACCGACAAACAATGCCACAACAACCTCGTCAATAATTGCTTCTCCATCTTTTATTAACCCAAAATGTACGGTATGGGAACTTTGCTTTTCAAGGTCTTTTCCGCTAAATACAGTATTGGTGATCCGGATGGCATCTGTTCCTGAGAGACGGATTACGCCTATTGCACCAGTTCCGGGTGGGGTAGATAAAGCAACTATGGTATCGTTAGAAATCATATCCTTATTATAATTCACAAAACTAGACAAACATTTCATACCTTGTAGTGTTTAGCTACTTGAATTTTAAAACCATCTTCATGAAAGAAATGCCACTAACCGTTAAACGCTCCATTGAATTACTGGGTATCGTTCTTGTTGGAGCCATCCTCGTCATCGGCAGAGACATTATTATGCCTGTAATCATGGCATTTTTCATTAGCATCGTATTGCTGCCCGTTTTCCGGTTCTTAAGAAAGTATAAAGTGCCCGAAGCATTGGCTATTGTGGCGCCTATATTGTTGCTGGCCATTTTCCTTGCGCTCATCATATGGTTTTTCTCTGCACAGGTGGGTTTGCTGGTCGCCGATTTCCCCCAGATTAAGAATAATGTAAACATCCACCTCAAGGCTTTAAGCGACTGGATTTCAAGTATAAGTAATTATTCTACTAAGGAACAGGTAGAATTTATTAATAAGAATACCAACGATTTGTTGAGCTTCGCGGGAACTGCGGCTAGCGGTGCAGCGGTAACCTTAAGTTCTGTCTTCGTGTTCATGGGCCTTTTACCCATCTATATCTATCTAATGCTATTTTATAAAGATATATTGCTGCGCTTTATCTTCATGTGGTTTACACCAAATCATCATCCAAAGGTCAAAGAGGCTATTTATGAGACAGAAGGAATCATTAAAAACTACCTGGTCGGTTTACTGATCCAGGTTACCTATATGACCATTTTGCTGGGTGGGATTTTATTTTTCATCGGTATAAAGCATGCTTTGCTGATCGGGGTTATTTTTGCCTTCTTAAACCTGATACCCTATGTTGGCGCACTGCTCGGCAATATTATTGGTGTCTTACTGACGCTGACCTCTTCTACTGAATTATGGCCGGTGATCACCGTGTTGTTGGTGATAGCAGGGGTTCAGTTTCTGGACAACAACATTCTTATGCCGCGAATCGTCGGTTCTAAAGTGAAGATCAATGCATTATTCGCTATCCTCGGGGTAATTATAGGAGGTAGCATAGCGGGCGTATCCGGAATGTTTCTGTCAATGCCTATTATCGCCGTGCTCAAGGTTATTTTCGACCGTACAGATATGTTCAAACAATGGGGTGCACTATTGGGCGATGAGCGCCCTGCGCGAAGTCCGATGACTTTCCCGATATTTCGTAAAAAGGCACCTGTGAGTACTAAACCGGGTATAGAAAAAACAAAAGAGAAGGATTAAGCTGCATTTTTGTATTTTATAACTGATATGGCTGAAGATTTGAATATTGTAAGGGATGGAAGTAAAGAAGAGCAGTATCTTTCGCTACTTCCCCAGATCCGGGGATTGGTCACAGGGGAGCCTGATTTGATTGCCAATCTGGCGAATATTGCGGCTGCATTGAAAGAGCAGTTCAGTTGGTTTTGGGTTGGTTTTTACCTGGTCAAGGATGATGAACTGGTACTTGGCCCCTTTCAGGGGCCTGTGGCCTGTACGCGGATCCGTAAGGGTAAGGGCGTATGTGGTACGTCCTGGCTTAAACAGGAGGTCGTAATCGTGCCTGATGTAGACCAGTTCCCGGGACATATCGCTTGTGCTTCCGCTTCAAGGTCAGAGATCGTATTGCCACTTTATCTGGATGGTGATTTGATCGGAGTATTGGATGTAGACAGCGAGTATTTGGCTCATTTTGATGATATTGATGCTGCATACCTGAATAAAGTACTTCATTTAATTGACAGGTAAATTCTCCTGCTTGCAAAGCCATTAAAGATCAGGCAAACTCTTGAGTGCACAGGAGTTATTGTGTACTGGCAATCTAAGATATAGCCGGTATTTTTATTTTCTATATTTTATTTCAATTTGTTGTATTAGATTTGTCATTTGGCATACACGCATATAATAAATGGTAAAAAAAGTTTTATTGGTGATACCATGTTACAATGAAGAATCTGCATTGCCTTTATTGCTGCAAGAATTAGACAAGCTTCGTTTACCAGACAGATATGAACTGACCGCACTGATCGTTAACGATTGTTCGAAAGACCGGACAGTGGATGTAGCCAGGAAGCACGGTGTGAAGATTCTGGACCTTCCAAATAACCTGGGTATAGGTGGTGCGGTGCAATCAGGGTTTCGTTATGCAAAGGTCAATAATTTCGATATCGCCATACAACTGGATGGCGATGGACAACACCCCCCATCCCAAATCATCAAAATACTGAACGGACAGGAACAGTATGATGCCGACGTAGTGATCGGCTCGCGCTTTCTGGACAATGAAGGCTTTCAGTCTTCTTTTATGAGAAGAATGGGGATCAAATATTTCTACCGACTTAATCAATTGCTTACCGGTAATAACATTTATGACAGTACTTCAGGGTTCAGACTGCTGGGCCGGAGGGCCATTGCAATAGCGGCTGAGAATTATCCGGATGATTACCCGGAACCCGAATCATTGGTGATATTCTCTAAATATGGGCTTAAGATCAAAGAGGTACCTGTAGTGATGAGCCATCGGTTAGGTGGGACCTCTTCGATATCCAGTGTTTCTTCAGTTTATTATTGTATAAAGGTAACAATCAGTATGTTATTTTCTTACATCCGTAAAACATAACAAGTCATGGAAAGAATTCAAGTCATTACTCTTATTCTGAATATCATATTCCTATTTTATATATCCAAGCTGATTATTAAAGGCAGATTGAGAGAAGAATACGCCATTGTCTGGTGGGTATGCACCGGCGCTATGCTTATTTTTTCCTTCTGGTCTGACGGGCTGGATGTTATGGCTAAATTATTCGGTGTACACTTACCTGCCAATCTGGTGTTTACCGGATTTATATTTATTATCCTGATCTATTTATTGCACCTGTCTGTTGTCAATTCTAAACTGCAGAAGAACATGACCAAATTGACCCAGGAGTTAGCTTTAATGAAAGAAAAATTAGAAAGAAACGAAGACTTCCATGATGTCAAAAAATAAAAATATCCTTTATCTATCTCTAACGCTGTTTTTTGTGGTGATAGCTGCCTATGCCAATCATTTTGAAAATGAGTTCCATTTTGATGATTTTCACACGATTGTAAATAACCCGCATATTCGTTCGCTGAAGAACATCCCGCAGTTCTTTACAGATCCAATGATGTTTAGTGTAAGTCAGAATCATTATGGATTACGGCCGCTTGTGACTACATCCGTGGCGATCGATTATTGGCTTGGAGGGGGGCAGATGCTGCTTGTCTTTTTCCATTTGTCTACGTTTATATGGTTTTTGGCACTTGGAGTCATCCTATATTTTGTGTACAGGAAACTGCTTATAAATTCGTTTAGTGAAAAATGGGTGGCGTATATCTCTCTTTTTGCCGTGGGTTGGTTTATGTTGCATACGGCCAATGCAGAGACGATCAACTACATCATTTCCAGATCTGATGTCCTGTCTACATTTCTGATTGTTGCTTCTTTTGCCATCTACATCCTTTATCCTGAGCGAAGAAAATATTTTTTATATATCATTCCAGCGGTGATTGGCGTCTTCGCTAAAGAGACGGTTCTTGTGCTCATCATCCTGTTGTTCTTTTATATATTGCTGTTTGAACGGAATTTATCTGTAGCGGATTTATTTAAAGGACGGAATTTTAAAGTGATTTTAAACACCGTTTGGATATTGATGCCGGTTTTCCTCGCAGTCGCCGCGGTTCAGTTCTATACATTGTCCGCGATCAGCAGCATTCCCGGCATTTCCAATCCGGCTGGCTATTACTGGCTGACACAAACCTATGTATGGCTTTATTATTTTGGATCTTTTTTTCTTCCTGTTCATTTGAGTGCAGATACCGATTGGTCGGTGATCATGAGTGTAGCAGATAGAAGAATTCTAATTGGTCTGATCTTTTTTATTGCGCTTATGATAGCCATTTTTCGGACTTCCCGTAAAACAGAAACCAAGCCTATTGCGTTTGGCTTGATTTGGTTTGCGGCTTCGCTTCTACCTACTTCTCTGGCTCCCTTTGCAGAGGTGATGAACGATCACCGTATGTTTTTCGCTTTCGTAGGCTTATCTTTAAGTGTGGTTACCTGGATCGGTTTATGGCTTTCGAAAAGAGAAAAACAAATAGAATTGAGCAAATCATGGCAGTATGGTATCCTCGTCGGTGCCTTCCTGATTTTGGGATTGAATGCTTTTGGTGTGCATCAAAGAAACAAGGTTTGGGCTACAGAAGAATCTTTGTGGTATGATGTAACCATTAAGAGTCCAAATAATGGTCGTGGACTGATGAATTATGGCCTCTCGCAAATGGCCAAAGGCAATTATGTGATTGCGGAAGACTATTTTCAAAAAGCATTGGTATTGCTGCCTTCCTATAATCATATTTATACGAATTTGGGTATCGTAATGGGAGCACAAAATAAAATTGAAGAAGCAGAACAGAATTTCAATACAGCGATTAATCTTACGCCCAATGATTTCAGTCCATACGCCTATTATGCGCGTTTTCTAAAAGAGAAAGGGCGGTATCAGGAAGCAGTTGTCATGGCTGAAAAGGCACTTTCCCTGAACAAGTATTCAATTATGACCTTAAGCATTTTAATGTCAGCTTACGAGCAACTGCAACAATGGGATAAATTACAGCAAACGGCTCAAATGACTTTAAATATTGTTCCCAATGATGCGGAAGCTTTAAGATATATCGAAGCAGCCAGGCAGAGAAAGCCCCTGGCGGCAGCTCCGGCAAAAGATATATCGGCAGAAGCGCTGAAAGCAAAAACCCCGGAGGATTTGCTCAACCTCAGTCTGACTATGTATAATTTGGGTGAATATGAAAAATGCATTGAGTTTGCCCAGGCGGCGATCAACCTGAAACCGGACTATGCGGATGCATATAGCAATATGTCAGCTTCCTACAACCAGTTAAAGCAATGGGATAAGGGTGCGGAAGCAGCAAAAAAAGCTTTGGCTATCGATCCGAATCATACCTATGCGAAAGGAAATCTAAACTGGGCGTTGAGCCAGTCGTTATAGTCTAGTTGACCATTATCGCAATCCCAATCAATATGATGAAAGCACCGGCAGCCTGCTGCAGGTTTAATTTTTCATTCAGAAAATAATAATTGGCGATAACCACAAATACCAGGGACAACAATGTAGCAAATGTAGTGATGGTGGTGGATGCACTGGCAAGCTTAGGAATTTTAAGCATAGAATTGTTGATCATAATGAAACTCAACCTGGTGAGCACGGCAAAAGTCATCGACAAAATAAACTTCCAGCTAAATATCAGCCTGACTATATTTTCGATTTGACGCATATCGCCAGATATCAAAGACCGGTCGCCTAATAAGACGATAGATATGGCAGTGGTCAGACAAAATGAAAACACCCAAAAAACAACTGCAAGCATATCTAAAAAAGAATTAATGGTAATCTTTGATTATTTGAACGGGACAAATATATAAAATAATAGAATTAGAAGGTGTTGTCCTTGTGGCCCAAAGCGTACACTTTCATAATCAGTCCTGCGATGTTTTTACCCCACATCCGTTCAAATAGCTGACGTTCTTCTTCTTGTCTTCTCCCGTTGCTGATTTGATTGGTGGTCTCAGAATCCAGGTGAATGCGGTGCTTCAGTAATTTCTCATTGATAAAAAGAAAAGAACCGTTTTCTTTGGCCAGTTGTAGCCAGGCATACCAATCGAGCACGCAGGTATAGTTTTTGGAAAAGCTAAAGTCTTTTGGCAGGGCCGCTAAATTTAAAGTCACTGCGGGGCAGCAGATGGGATCTCCAAGCATCAGTACCGATTTCTTTAGGAACTTCTGCTTCAAACTTTTAGAAAAGTAAAAGGGTGAGAGCAACATGCTTTTAATCAGAGCGTTCACTGAAAAGCCTCTTTCCTGATCATTGACGAGATCTACATAATTGCTGAAAGCGATCAATATTTTTTCGCCTTTGGCCTTACGAATACCAGATAGGATACTTTCTACATAGGCAGGTGCATAAATATCATCCTGATGGGCGATTGTTGCCAATGCGGTATTGGCTTTTGACAAGGCAAAATTCCAATCGCCCGCGATACTGCTGGGCTCTGGATTGATGTGATAATCCAGACTATATTTTTCCGCCAGTCCTTGTAAAAAGGGCGAGGGGGTAGAGGTAGTCAGGACTATTCTCGTTTTTACAGTCTGATTAATCAGGCTTTGTATGCAGCTTTCTAAATAGGGAGAGTCTTTATAAGCAGGTATAACAAAGGCGTGTTCTTGCATAGCAGGGTCTGAACTGCAAATATACCTCTTGGCTTTGTATGTTGCAAGACAAGCACTGAGAAGGTGTTTTTTTCGGGATACTAAAACTTTGGTAACGTTCGTTTGTTATGTGTAAAGAGATTCTATAATTACGCTTAATTTTCTAAAAATAAATATAACATTATGAAATATCCTATCTTAACCCCTTTGGTACTCATTGCTGCAATCGCCTCACAAGGTTGTGTAAGTAATAAAAAATATGCGGAACTGCAGTCAAAATATGACGAGCTGCAACAACGAAGCAGAGACCTTAACCAGAAATATCAGGGCAGCCAGCAAGATTTATCCGGTTCTTCTACCCGGGTAAAGAGCCTTGAAGAACAGATTGCCTCAGAAAAATCAAATGTTAAAGCCTTGCAGGATGCGTTAGATAAATGCTTGAATTCCAGCAGTCAAGGTAATGTGAACATTTCCAAACTGGTGGATGAGATCAACAGCTCAAATAAATATATTCAGCAATTGGTGAATGCCAAAAACAAAAGCGACTCACTCAATATGGTGCTGACCAATAATCTGACCCGCTCATTAAGCCGTGAGGAAATGAATGACGTAGATGTACAGGTTCTTAAAGGTGTCGTATATATATCCTTAGCAGACAATATGTTGTATAAATCAGGAAGTTATGAAATTTCTCCTGCTGCTAGTGCCACATTGAGCAAGATCGCCAAGATCATCACCGACTATAAAGATTATGAGGTTTTGATAGAAGGTAATACAGATAATGTACCAATTTCTCAGACCAACATTCGAAACAACTGGGACCTGAGTGCATTGCGTGCCTCATCTGTAGTGCAATCCCTGCAAAATACCTATAATGTAGATCCTAAACGCTTAACTGCTGGTGGCCGCGGAGAATACAATCCTGTTGCTGGTAATGATACAGAAGCAGGTAAAATGAAAAACAGGCGTACGCAGATCATCATTACACCTAAACTGGACCAGTTCATGGATCTAATCGGTAAAGCACCGGATACAGATAAAACGAATTAATGGTATTCATTCATTTGGTTTAGATAAATGAAATTAGAATAAACATCGGCTATATATATTGTTCATAAAATATTTATTTGCTTTTATTAGAAAATATAGATACAATATGTCTAAATTGTATAATAATATAAGGCTAGATGATTAGCGTTAGTTTATTTTAAATCAGTTATCTAAATCATTATGAAAAAACTACTTTCACTAATCGCTGTTTTGAGCTTCTGTGTGAGCTTAACTATGGCGCAAACTGTTGAAACCGCAGCTGCTAAGAAAGCAGCTACCGCGAAGGCAAAAAAGGCTAATGAAAAAGCCAATGATGCCAAAGACGAAAAAAAAGCTGAAGTAAAGAAAGAAACAGCAAAGACAAAGACCGCCGCGAAGAAGGAAACGGTTAAGGCTGAAGCTAAAGTAAATGCAGCAGGTGTAAAACTTAAAAAAGATGGCACGCCTGACAAGCGTTATTCAAGTGCAGCAGCGCCAGAGGTAAAGCTTAAAAAAGACGGCACGCCAGACAAGCGTTATACAGCAGCTAAAGATAAAACAGAAGCAGCGGCAAAGGGAGTAAAGAAAGAGGTGGTAGCGACTAAAAAGCAAACTTCTACCACAATATCCAATACCGTAAAAGAGTATAAACCAACTGTAGACAGGAGTTTAAAAGGACCTAATGGCGAACAGATATTAACCGGACCACGTGGAGGAAAGTATTATATCAATAAAAACGGAAATAAAACGTATGTAAAAAGAGAAGCTGATTAACCAGTATAGGTTAATTTGCGCTAAATAATCTCGCCGGAACCCGGCTTTTGCCCCAAGTTATAGATCCATGATTTTCGACATTCGGAAGACATCAACTGAATCTGTGGCCTGGGGCAATTTATTTGAAATGTGATATTTGATTGTTTCTTAAGGGTAGCAATACGTATATTGCAGATAGAAACCTGAGATCAGAAAAGTTTCAGAAAACTGTATGAGCCTTATGAATACCAGATCTTTTTCTTTTACAGGAATGTTGCTGCTTTTATTGCTGCAAATGAATGTAAAAGCACAGATTATAAAGACCGGTTCATCAACTGATGTAAATAAAATCAGAAACCCTAAGCTAAATTTTAATTATCTCACCGTAGAAAATGGACTTTCTCAAAGTAGTATACTATCTATTGCACAGGACAGTATGGGCTTTATGTGGTTTGGTACTAAAGATGGCCTCAATAAGTTCGATACCCAGACTTTTGAAGTGTATCGTCACAACAGATTAGACAGCACCTCGCTCAGCAGCAGTCAGAACATCAATGCTTTGTTGACCGACAGAAAAGGGCGGTTATGGGTAGCAACCCAAAAAGGATTAAACGTATATGTTCCGGAAAGCAATTCATTTAAAAGCTATATTCATGACCCAAACAATAAGAACAGTCTGAGTAACAGTGTGATCAGAAGTCTGTATCAGGACAGGCAGGGATATATCTGGATCGGGACGGAGAATGGATTGAACAAGATGGTCGGTCCAGATAAATTTCAACGCTTTTATGAGGGTAGAGATAAACAACATAGTCTCGCAAGCTCCCTGATCAAGGCCATCCATCAGGACCATACCAATGCGCTTTGGATTGGAACGATCGCCGGACTAAGCAAAATGACTTTATTGAACGGGAAATATGTTTTTCAATCGTATTACCACGAAAAAGACAATCCTGCCAGCCTGATTGATGATGATGTGACCACAGTGTATGAAGACGCTCATAATAACCTCTGGATCGGTACCCACAACTACGGCCTGGATTTATTAGACCGCAGTACCGGGTGGTTTAAGCATTTTGATGTGAGAAAGGGCGACAACGATGGAATCAGCAGCAATTTCATCCGCAAAATGAAAATGGACAATGAGGGGAGGTTATGGATATCCACCCTCAATGGAATTAACATTTTTAATTATGAAACCGGAAAGTTTAGTACCTATACCCATAATCCAGGTGATCCGTCCAGCCTGAACCAGAACTCAATATACGACATCTTGCAGGATGCTGCAGGTTCGATGTGGCTGGGCACCTATTACGGAGGGGTTAATGTATATCATGCCAATTCAACACCTTTTAGAAAGTTCAAAGCCAATACTCAAAAAAATGGCATCAGCAGCAATGTGATCAGCGCCATTGCAGAAGACTCCAAAAATAACTTATGGATAGGTACGGAAGCCGAGGGACTGAATTATTATGACCGTGCTAAAGATAAATTTATCAATTTCAAAAGTGACCTGTACAACAACAACTCTTTAAGTTCCAATCTCGTTAAAGCAATCTCTATTGATCAAAAAGGAAATGTTTGGTTGGGAACTTATGAAGGGGGATTGGACAGATATGAGTCTAAGACGGGGAGATTCAAACGGTACAGGCCATCTGATGGAAAAAATACTATAAATTCAAGCCGCATAGTAAATCTAATGCATGATCGGCATGGCAAATTGTGGATTGGGACGCGGGCGCAGGGGATTATATACTATGATGATATTACAGATGTTTTTACATTGTTTTCTGACCCGGTATATAAAGATGAGCTGACCAGGCACAGGGCATTTTTCGAAGATTCCAGGGGCAATATATGGATTTCGACCAATTCCGGTACGTTTGTGCGGCCCGCTAATGGCCAGCCTCTGATTAGGCTCAGGAGTAAAAATGATGATTTCGGTTTTGATGACATCAATTTTATTCGGGAAGATGCTGCGCATCAAATCTGGCTGGGAAGCTATGCCTCCGGGCTGATCAGGTATGACCCCGTAAAAAGGACTACTAAATTTTATACAACAGAAGATGGCTTACCTGCCAATAACGTACTTGGCATGCTGGAAGATAATGCCGGAAAGTTATGGATCAGTACTTCCAATGGCCTGGCGAAATTCGACGGCAAAGCTTTTATAAATTATACAGTGGACGATGGGCTGACAGGAAATGTATTTAACACCAATTCTTTCTTTAAAGACTCCAGGGGAGAAATGTTCTTTGGCGGATATAACGGCCTCATTAGTTTCTTTCCCGAACAAGTCAAGACGAACAGTCAAGTACCCAAAGCTGTTTTCACTCAATTGAGGTTGTTTAACAAACCTGTTAGCATCGGTGATGACACCAAATTGCTGAGCCGGAACATCAACCTCACCAAAGAGATTACTTTCTCCTATCATCAGAATATTTTCAGCATTGATTTTGCCATACTCAATTACATCAAACCTGAAAAAAACAGGTATGCCTATAAATTGGAGGGTTTTGAGAAGCAGTGGAACTATGTAAACAGTCCCTCGGCTACCTTTACCAATCTCCCCGCCGGAACGTATACCTTATTGATCAAGGGAGCCAATAATGATGGCGTATGGACTACGGATTCCGAGAGAATGACAATTTATGTCAATCCGCCATTTTGGAAAACCTGGTGGGCCTATCTCCTCTATTTTATTTGTTTATCGGCCTTAGTGTTCCTGATTCTTAGGTTTTTATGGATCAGGGCCTTATTAAGAAGAGAGCATGAGATCTTCCAGATGAAGCTTGATTTCTTCACCAACGTATCCCATGAAATCCGTACTCCTTTGACGTTAATTGTTGGACCTTTGGAGCAGCTGGTCAAAGAAACGCAGGAGTCTCCGGTATTGAACAGAAAATTGCTGACCGTAAAGCGGAATGCCGGTCGGCTGACCCGCCTGGTGAGTGAACTGATGGATTTTAGAAAAGCGGAGTCCGGTCATTTGAAGTTAAATATCGAACCTGCCAATATCGTTGGTTTTGCTAAGGAGATCTTTTTGTCATTTCAGCACATGGCGATAAGAAATAAAATCGATTATACTTTCGATTCCAGTGAAGAGGATATAGAAGCTTATTTTGACAGCCTTCAATTGGAAAAAGTATTTTACAATTTGCTGTCAAATGCTTTTAAGTTTACCGCTGAACAAGGTATTATCAGATTGCAGATCAATAAAATAAATCCCAGCGAGGTGATGATCACGGTCTCTGATAATGGAAAGGGGATTCCCGAAGAGAGCAGAGGTAAGATCTTTAGCAATTTCTATCAGGTGAGGGAGCACCGTTCGGGCAATACGGGAACTGGAATCGGTTTGGCGTTGGCAGAAAAAATAAGTAAACTTCACCATGGAAGCCTGACTTTGCTCGAAAACGATGAGATATCGGAATCAGATGTTCATACCAGTTTCTGTCTCAAATTAAAACTGGGCAAACAACATTTTGATACTTCGGACTTATCCGGTGAGTATATTAATACAGAAGACCCGGTATATTATCAGCAGGCAGAGGCGGATCCGGTGCTGACCTACGAAGACGCAGACGATCCTAATCTGGAAATTACTGTGCTGATCGTAGAAGACAATCATGAAGTAAGGGATTTTATCACACAATCTCTAAAAAGATTCTATTCCATTATAGAAGCGGAAAATGGCAGGCAAGGGATTGAAATGGCGATGGAACATATTCCTGACCTGATTGTGAGTGACGTGATGATGCCGGTCACCGACGGACTGGAACTGTGCCGGGAGCTAAAAACAGATATTAGAACCAGTCACATACCGATTATTCTATTGACCGCCCGTTCAGGAAATATCCATGAGGTCAATGGGTTGAAGACGGGGGCAGAAGCCTATATCACGAAGCCATTTAGCATCAACAGCCTGCAGCTTAACATCTACAATCTGCTCACCTTGCAGGCCAATATGCGCAGAAAATTCAGTCAACAGCTGACCCTGCAGCCGTCCAATGTGTTGATCGAATCCACCGACGAAGATTTTTTAAATAAGATTATGACCATTATTGAAGCCAATTTAAGCGAAGAGGATTTTAATGTCAATACACTGGCTTCTGAAGTGGGGATGAGCACGCCTATTCTCTATAAGAAGATAAAGGCACTAACAGGATTGACGGTAAATAACTTTATAAAATCTATCCGGTTGAAACGGGCGGCACAATTGCTCCTGCAAAGTAATTATACAGTCTACGAAGTAGCTTATATGGTCGGTTTTAATGACAGCAAATATTTTAGTAAAGAATTTGCTAAACAATTTGGTCAGACGCCATCAAACTTCGTTCTGGCTTAGAATTATGCCATTTATTTAAGAATTTCACCCCTTTTATTTAGGATTTTAATACCTCGGATGTTGTTTCAAGTACGATATTGGCCTAACCAAATCAGATCGTACTGCATGCCGAAACATGCGGTAAAAAATCAGATGAATTATTGACAAACCAAATATTAAATGAGTATGAACAATTTCTACAAAAAACTCCTGCCAGGGGATTGGATGGCTAAGAAATTTTGTAATCAAAGATTAAGTTTGATCTTACTGATTGCTTTATTCTTTACGGCCTCTGATCTGCTTGGTCAAACCATCCAGATTACCGGGACCATAAAAGACGCTAGTGGGGAAACTATCCCCGGTGCAAGTGTAAAGGTGAAGGATGCGAAGACCTCCGTTCAATCTGACAACAACGGAAAGTACAGCATCGCAGTACCTAATACGCAAGCTGTACTTGTATTTACGTACATTGGCTTTCTTCCTTATGAAGCTACAGTCGGCAGTCTCAAGGTGATCAATGTCACCCTGAAAGAAAATCAATCCGTTTTGGATGAAGTCGTGGTAACCGGTTATGGCGAGCGTGTCAAGAAAAGGGACATTACAGGATCCATTTCCTCAATCAGCGCTAAAGACATCGAGGAGCGTCAACCGCTCAATCTTTTTGATGCGCTGCAAGGCAAGGCAGCAGGTGTATTGGTGGTGAACGACAATGGAGAGCCCGGAGCGGAAGGATCGATCACAGTACGCGGACCGTCCACATTTTCCTCAGACGGTAATGGAACCAATCCACTCTACGTAATTGACGGGGTGATCACACCGAATGCGTCTGCAGTCAATCCAAATGATATCGAAAGTGTAGAAGTATTAAAAGATGCGGCTTCTGCCTCCATATATGGTTCGAGAGCGGCAAATGGGGTCATCCTGATCACCACCAAGCGTGGGGTAGAAGGTAGTCCCCGCTTTGATGTACAATATGTATATACGATGGGCCAGATCGCCCACAGTATCCAGCAGTCCAATTCGGCCGATATCAGGAGATACAGGCAAATGCAGGGACAGCTGAATGTGCTTACAGATTCTTTAAACCCCGGATTAAACTCCGCCAATGACCTGCAGGATCTACTACTTGGCAATACTGGTCAAAAACACGATGTCAGGGTATCACTTGGCGGCGGTACCAAATCACTTTTATATGCCGTCAGTTTAAATTACCTGGATGATAAGGGTATTGCGCTGAACTCAGATGCCAAACGGATCCAGTCGCGTATCAATGTAGACTACCAGGCCACTACAAAATTGAAAGTATCTTCAAATGTATCTTTTTACAGGCAGAATGGAAACTTTGCCAGCATTGGCAATTCGATCAGACCTGTATTTGACCGCCCCTCCAGTTACCTGATCTACTATCCGGATGGGAAACTGACGAGTTACATCAACAACAAGAGAAATCCTGTCGCGAATGCATTACTGGAAACCAATACCCGCGAAGATTTTAAAACCCAGTTTGTCACCACCGCAAATTATGAGATCCTGAAGGAGTTGCGGTTTACAGCGGCACTCAATGCACAGCAGGACAACGGACAGCGTTTTAGCTTCACACCAAGATATGTTCAGAACCAAAATGGCGACAACAACGCAGCCAGCAACCAATACAATAAGCGGTTTTATTATGAAGCACAGGCTTTCCTGAACTACAATAAGACCTTTAATAAAGACCACACTTTTTCGGCTACCGCCGGTATTACCAGAGACCGTGTAAGATATGACAATGTGAACCTGGTGGGTACAAACTTTATTCTGGAGAATATCAAAACCATCACCGGTTCCAACCTGACCAATCTGACACAGCAGCGTTCAACTGCCAGTGCGGTATCTACCGGATCATACTTTGGCCGGGCCAATTATAGCTACAAAGGCCGCTACATCGTTCAGGGTTTGTATCGGAATGATGCATCTTCAAGATTTGGTATTGAAAACCGTTCAGGAAGTTTCCTTGCAGGATCTGCAGCATGGCGTTTCACTGACGAAAGCTTTATGAAATGGACCAATAAGTTTCTGGAAGACGGTAAGCTGAGGTTCAGTTATGGCAGCGGTGGTAATGATGCCATCGGAGACTATGAGTCCATTCCCCGTGTAGAACTTGGCGGAAACAGCTATAACGGCGTTGCCGGTGCAGCCACTACACCGAGCTTCAGCAACCCCCAACTTAAATGGGAAACGACCATCAGCCAGAATCTGGGACTTGATCTGAGCTTCTTAAAAGGCAGGTTGGGATTGGTCTTTGATGCGTATATCAGAACAACAGACGATTTACTTTACGACCGGCAAATGCCTAAAGAGACCGGTTACAATACCATCAAAGTGAATGTAGGCTCTATCCAAAACAAGGGACTCGAGTTTGCCATCACAGGTACACCGGTCAGCACTAAAAACTTTAAATGGAATGTCAATGCCAATGTATCCTTCGAACGTGGGACCATTCAGAAACTCAACCAGGGTGAGCAGTTTATCGCAGTAGGAACAGGTGGGGTGAGCGGGGGTAATGCCACCTACCTCATCCGTGAAGGTGGAAGGATTGGAGATTTCTATGGCTGGAAGAATCTGGGTGTTTATCAATATGATGCTTCAAATGCCTATACGCCCGATGGCAGAAAACTAACTCCTGTAGATGTAGTGGTCAAATACCCGGTCAGAGGCACGTCTACCGATCCGGTCGCTTCAGTGGCAGGCAGCTATCAGCTCGACGGCCAGAACTATACCGGTACGATTGTTAAAAAGAAAAATAGCGATGGATCAGTATTGCTGGGTGGAGACACCGAGTGGGAGGATGTGAACAATGACGGTTTCATTGATGAAAAAGACCGCAAGATTATCGGCAATGCCCAATCTGACGTGTACTTTGGCTTCGTCAACAATTTTACTTACAGAAGGTTCAGATTTTCATTCATCATCAATGCAACCTTTGGCGGCGAGGTATACAACCAGTTTAAACAAAACCTGACCAATTTTGCCAACAACGGAAACCCATCCTTACCTGAAGCCATTTATGGTGCCTGGACCAAACAAGGTGACGTATCCACTTATCCATACTATCCGGACAAGAACACCAGGGGCAGTCAAAGAGGCGGGGGCAACAGCTACTTCCTGGAAGATGCCAGCTTTATCAGGCTGTCAAATGCCAGGCTGACCTATATGCTCGATCCTAAACTGGCAAAAAGAGTATTTGCTAAAAACCTGTCTGCATACATGTATGGGGTCAATTTACTGACCTATACCAATTATACCGGGTATGATCCCGAGTTTACGCCATCGTCAGGACTGACGCCGGGAGACGATACAGGCAGGTATCCAAAAAGAAGAGAATTAGGGTTTGGTCTTAACATTGGATTTTAATCAAGGACATGAAAAGAATACTAAATATTACTGTTTTTAGTTTGTTAATCATACTGGGCAGTTGTAAAAAAGCAATTGATGAGCAACCAATATCAGAAGGTTTGCTTAAGGATTTCTTACACAATAAGATAGAAGCAGATGCGGCAATAGCGGGCATGTACGGGGAGTTTCAGCAAACCATGATCGGCGATGCCCAATACCGAAACCGGATCACCTGGTGGGGAGAAGCCCGTTCCGACAACTGGGAACGACGTCTGACCTATACCGTAAACGCAACCAACGAGATTGATTTTAATGGACTGAGTGAAATAAACGACTATGCCGACTGGAGCTTTTTATACAGCACGATAGGCCGTGCCAATCTCTTAATTAAAAGATTACCTGAGATCAAAAACTTTACACCGGTTGGTACAGTAGGGGCCCTGACCCCAGCATTGGAGAACAGCTATATGGCGCAGTCATTGGCCATGAGGGGTTTAAGTTATTTCTGGATCGCAAGGGTTTGGGGCGATGCACCCATTCGTACCGAGCCTTATCTGAGTATCTCTGAACAGGGAGAACAGGCCCGCGATCCGAAAGCCAAAGTATTGGAACAGTCCATCGCAGACCTGACCAGGGCCTATGAACTTACGGTTAAAAATGCCAATGCGCCAGTATGGTATCTTGGCGAAGCTGCTATCGCTTCCATCCTGGCTGACGTATATATGTGGAGGGCAGGTACCACCAAAAACGCTGCAGATTATACAGAAGCTATAGTTTGGTTTAAAAGATTGTTTGCTGCCAAAGCACCGACCGGAAAGGTGTATAATGCAGCAGGGGGTTCCGTAACAGGTGCAGGTGGGGTAGTAGCCGATTTGCAGCCCGGCCCTACATGGAACACCCAGTTCATCACCCCTTTAAATAGTGTAGAATCAATTTTTAGCATTCACTGGGAGAATATCTCCAACGGATGCGCCTGTATGGCCGGTGTGTCCAGGACCACCAATGAGCCAACCATCAGAATGGCGGACCCACTTTGGACCAACTGGCCAACTGTTGCGACAGCTACCTATATAGATGGCACCAGGACAGTCGTCGGTACAGTAGATCTAAGGGTAAAACAAACTTACAACACCACTTCTGCCACCAATCAGCCGATCCGTGACAGAAGCTTCTGGAAGTTTTATGCCGGTACATTTACCGCTGCCACAGCGATTGCGCCTTATAACTATACTTTGCCAACAGCCTCTTATTCGGGTAACCTTCCTTACAATACGGAAACCAATGTGTATATCCCTCTTTATCGGTTGAGTGGAATATACCTGATGTATGCGGAAGCTTTGAATAAAGTAGGCGACATGGTCAATGCAGTGAAGTATCTAAATGTGATCAAAGCGCGGGCAGGTGTGCCTACGATCCTGGCGGCCAACTTTACCAATCCTGATGTGCTGGAAATGGAAATTCTTAAGGAGCGTCAATACGAACTCATCGGGGAAGGTGTGAGGTGGTTTGACCTGGTGCGCACCGACCGTGTGAAAGAAGTGATGGATCCAATTTTGATCGCACGTCAAACAGCAGCAGGCAACCCGGCAATTGGTTGGGGTACCGATAAGAACAGGTACTACTGGCCGCTGGCGACCAGAGTGTTGTTTTCCAATAGCCTTTTGGTTCAAACTCCACCTTATTAATTACGGATACACTTATTTAATAATCAGCAAAATGAAAACTTCAAATATAATACTACTTGGCTTTTGCGGTATATTGTTATTCGCCTCTTCCTGCTCCCTGGTCGGTTTAGACCTGCAGGAAGACTATAAATATGAAAAGTCTGTACTGGATGCAAAAATAAACATGTCTGCCCGTCAGTATCTTGAAGCGCGGGGCAAAAACCCTGTCGTGGCCAATGACACCATATTTAAATGGATGCAATTAGGTTTGGAATATGCAGGTATCAATCTGGATGAATATGAAAAACCAGGGCGTACCTTTATTTTTCTCGGAAACAGTGCGATCCGCGTGCTGCCTGCAAACGGAATCCCGACAGGAGGGATGTGGTTTACCTTTCCGGTCACGCTTCGGAATCCCGACAATTCTCTGAAGATTGCTGCCAACGGAACCGTTGAAACCAAGCCTGCCGTAAAATGGCAGGATTACAGCAAGGCCGATGTGAGAAAGTACTTTTTATATCTGATTGCACAGGGAGACTATGGTTTTTCTAATGCACAGATTACCAATACCAGTCTTCAGACATTGTTGCCGCCGAATGTAACAGCCAGTGATTCATCACGTCTGGGCCTGTATGTGGTCAACTCAGCGCCTAATCTGAACGATGTGGGGAATAGAATAAACACCTTTGTCAATGTAAGGGAGCCTGGGGTCAACTATGGTTTTGATCAGGAAGGCAAAATCAACTTCAAAGTGATCAACGGAGATTATTCACCGCTTCAGGTGAATGATCTGAGTACGCTGACCACATCCGGACTTGTGGCGACTAATGGACAGATTCATGTCTATGCACCGACCGGAACTGCACCTGTAGCCTTATTCCCATACAGATATTGATATGGGTAAACTGAAATTAATACTGCTCATCCTGGGGTTCGGACTGTTTATACAGCCTGCATCCGCACAGGTGAAAACGCGGCTAAACCAGGATTGGGAATTTCTGAAGCAAGATCTTGGCGGCATATGGGAATCGGTAAGACCTTTTAAGGCAGGCGATCCTGAATCTGTGCCTATATGGGAAAAGGTAACGCTTCCACATTGCTTCAATGCCACTGATGCTGTGGATCCCGATGTCAATTACTACCAGGGACCGGGCTGGTACCGCAGCAGCCTTGTTCTGGAAAATACCTATAAAAATGGAAGGATATTGCTCCATTTTGAAGGAGTCGGCCAAAAGACAGAAGTTTATGTATATACCACACTCGTCGGTACCCATGTTGGCGGGTATGACGAATGGACGGTGGACATCACCGATGCCGTAGCTGCTTTTAAGAAAACCGAAGTATTCAAAAAGCAGTTTGGCGGCAAGGTGCCGCTTTCTATACGTGCGGACAATTCCAGGGACCTGGAAATGATCCCTTCTGATCTTTCAGATTTTAACCTCTATGGCGGTATTTACCGCTACCTCAATCTGGTGTATACTCCTGCGCTTTCGGTTGACAAGTTATTTGCCAGTGCAGAAGTCGATGCCAGGGGCAAGTTGGGTAGGCTGTCCGTCAGGGCCCGCTTTCATAACCCTTCTAAGGTCGGCAATACGGATGCCCTGTTCAGATTGATCGATCCTCAGGGAAAAGTGGTGGAACAGAAGAGTGTCCATCTTAATGATCTTACCGGTGATGTAGATATTACGGATCTGGAGCTGAAGAGTCCGGTTATATGGTCGACAGACCAGCCATTATTGTATACTGCCGAACTGAGCATTGGAACAGGGGCAGATCAATACCAGATTAGCCATAAAATAGGCTTTAGAAACTTTGAGTTTGTTGAAGGCGGACCATTCCTGCTGAATGGCAAACGATTATTGCTAAAAGGAACCCACCGGCATGAAGACCATGCGGCAGTCGGCGCGGCCATGACAGAGGAGATGATGCGTAGAGAAATGAAAATGATCAAAGAGATGGGTGTTAATTTTATCCGCCTCGGTCATTATCAGCAATCTTCGATCATTCTCAACCTGTGCGACAGCCTGGGATTATTGGTTTGGGAAGAAGAACCCTGGTGTCGCGGAGGCCTTGGTGGGGAGGTATACAAAGAACAAGCCCGTCGCATGATGACCAATATGATCGAACAACATTACAATCACCCTTCCATTATGATCTGGGGACTGGGCAATGAGAATGACTGGCCCAATGACTTTCCGGAGTTTGATAAAGAGAAGATCAGGGCTTTTATGAAAGAACAAAATGACCTTTCACATCGTCTAGACCCATCCAGGAGGACCGCAATCCGCCGCTGCGACTTTTGTAAAGATATCGTAGACATTTACTCGCCATCCATCTGGGCGGGTTGGTACCGAGGCATCTATACCGAATATAAAGGCATTACCCTGGAAGAAACGAAAAAGGTAAAGCATTTTCTGCATGTAGAATGGGGTGGCGACAGTCATGCCTTAAGGCATTCAGAAAACCCGGACAATGCCTTGTCTAAAATAGAAACCGGCAAAGGCGGCGACGAACGTGCCGGCGATGCTTCCCTGTATGGCGGTGGCGCCAGGGTCTCTAAGGATGGCGACTGGAGCGAAAGCTATATTGTAAACCTAATCGACTGGCATTTAAAAGAACAGGAAACCATGCCCAACCTTACCGGAACTGCCTACTGGCCGTTTAAAGATTTTTCTACCCCTGTGAGACCAGAAAATCCTGTACCTTACATGAACCAAAAAGGAGTGGTAGAGCGGGATTTTACTAAAAAGGAATCCTATTATGTCTTTCAGTCCTATTGGTTAACAGAACCGATGGCACATATTTACGGACATTCCTGGCCGGTCAGATGGGGCGATAAGGAGGAAAAGAAGATGGTAAAAGTATATTCCAACTGTGATGAAGCAGAGCTTTTTGTGAACGGCAAAAGCTATGGGGTAAAGAAAAGAAAAAGCGCTAATTTCCCTGCAGCGGGTCTTCGCTGGCAGGTACAATATCAGGAAGGCAAAAACCAGATCAAGGTGATTGCCAGGAAAGGTAAATCCATCGTGACGGATGAAATAGAACAGGAATACCAGACTGCCAAATGGGGGAAACCAGCTAAAATCACCTTAGAGAAAATAGGGGAAGAGAACGGCATCGTTACACTGCAGGCCAAATTGTTTGACGCCAACAATGTATTGTGCCTGGATGCGGCTAACTTCGTTTCTTTTGCATTGATCGGTGATGGAAAACTGATAGAGAATCAGGGCACATCAACCGGCTCAAGAAGAGTAGGCGCCTACAATGGAAGGGCGATAATCAGGGTGCAGACCAATGCAGGGAAGAACATCGTTAGTGTCAAATCAGAGGGAATGCCGACTGCCTTTGTTGAATTTTAATAACTTGCACCTCATGAATATATAGTTAAATTGAAGTTGATTAGAAATATCTTATTCCTCTCTATATTAATTACTAATGGAGCTTTTTCTCAATCTGTTAAACAGGTAGAAACAGTACTCCGTTCCTTTGTAATGAAGGAAGCCAGCTGGGCGATGAAGCAGCAACCCCTGACGGTGACTGCGGAAAGCTCCGGCAGAAGTGCGGGTGGAAAACATGATTTTTATTCAGAAGGCGATTACTGGTGGCCTGACCCAAAAGACCCCCAGGCACCATACATCCAAAAAGACGGTTTAACCAACCCTGATAATTTTGTTGCCCATCGCCTGGCCATGATCAGGTTCAGCAGGATCATCGGTGCCCTGGCCTCTGCCTACAAAATAACAGGGGATCAAAAGTATGTCAGGCAGGCCGCCCTTCATTTAAAGGCCTGGTTTGTAAACAAAGAAACGTTAATGAACCCCAATCTGCAGTTTGCTCAGGCGATAAAAGGCAGATTCACGGGGCGGGGGATCGGTATTATCGATACGATCCATTTGATTGAAGTGGCCCAGGGCATTCTCGTCATGGCAAGTGCTTTGGATAAAGGTATCCTGGATGGATCGAAAAATTGGTTTACAGAATATCTGAACTGGCTAATGACGCACCCGTACGGACTGGCTGAACGCAATGCACAAAATAACCACGGCACTTGTTTTGTCATGCAGATAGCTTCATTTGCCAAGCTTACGGACGATAAAGCTTTGCTTGCGTTTTGCATAGACCGATACAAGACAGTACTATTGCCAGATCAAATGGCTGCAGATGGCAGCTTTCCTAAAGAGATGAGCCGTACCAAGCCTTACGGATATGCTATTTTTAATCTGGATGCCATGACCACCATCTGCCAGATCCTCAGTACAGAAAAAGAAAACCTTTGGAAATACAAGACAGCTGACGGAAGATCAATCCGTAAAGGAATTGAATTTTTAAATCCCTATATTGCTGACAAAAGCAAATGGCCCCTAAAACCGGATGTGATGTATTGGCAGGACTGGCCTGTAGCGCAGCCTTTCCTGGTGTTTGGAAGCCTTGCTTACAAAAATAAGAGCTGGTATAACAACTGGCTTAAACTGGACCACCAGCCTAAAATTGAAGAAGTAATAAGAAATTTACCTGTAAGAAACCCATTGATATGGCTGTAAAATTTTTAAGTATGAATAAATCCCTTTTGATCGCTAACCTCCTCCTTTTTGTATCTGTATTTTCATCCACTGCACAAAAGATCAATCCCGATCAGGCATTTAAGAATGCAGAGGCGCAGACACAACTGTTACTTAAAGAGACAGACCAAGCTAAGAAGGCGGAAAGGCCGGACCTTATCTTTCCGCGCACCATAGAAAAAGGAAAGTTGAGACTGGTGGCGTCTAAAGACTGGACCAGTGGCTTTTTTCCAGGTGTGCTCTGGTTTTTATATGAATATACCAATAAGAATGAATGGGCCGACCAAGCCAAAAAGTTCTCCGCTGAGATGGAAAAGGAAAAAACCAATGCAGGAACGCATGATATGGGCTTTAAGATGTTTTGTAGCATCGGCACAGGCTATCGGCTCACAAAAGATCCTCATTATAAGGAGATAATCATACAGTCGGCCAAAACACTGGCCACGCGTTTTAATCCCAATACTGGTGTGATCCGATCCTGGGACCACAACCGCGACAAATGGGTTAACCCTGTGATCATAGACAATATGATGAACCTCGAACTTCTGTTTGAAGCCACAAAGCTTACAGGTGATTCTTCCCTTTATAAGATCGCCGTAAGCCATGCCAATACCACGATAAAGAACCATTTTCGTAAAGATTACAGTTCCTACCATGTAATAGATTACGATCCAAACACGGGTGCTGTCTTGAAAAAGAATACCCATCAGGGTTATAGTCACGAATCTGCATGGGCCAGGGGACAAGCCTGGGGGTTGTATGGATATACGTTGTGTTACCGGTATACCAAAGATCCGGCCTACCTGAAACAGGCGGAAAATATCGCGGCTTACCTGCTCAATCATCCCAATATGCCTAAAGACCTGGTGCCTTACTGGGACTTCAATGCACCTAATATCCCTAAAGAACCCCGTGATGTATCGGCAGCAGCAGTCATTGCTTCAGGACTTTATGAATTAAGTACGTATAGCAAACAAAAGAAGCTTTATAAAGCTAAAGCAGATGTCATTCTGCAAAGCCTGGCAAAATCATACACTGCTCCGGCTGGTGAAAACAAAGGCTTTATTTTATTGCACAGCACCGGCTCCAAGCCTATGGATAGTGAGGTCGATGTGCCGCTTAATTATGCAGATTACTATTACCTGGAGGCATTGTTGAGATATAAATCCTTAAAATAATCCACATGAAAATCAACAGGTCCAGCATCATACTCGCGGTGATGCTCTTAAATACCTATGTCCGGGCACAAAAGCCTGCGCCCCTGTGGCAGGATTACCTGACGGCAAAGCAAACCGGGCAAACGCCCGTTTTGCCCGATTTCTCCTATGCGGGCTATCACTGGTCTGAGAAGGAAATCCCGGATATCTCGAGCAAGAAACATTTTAATGTAGATGATTACGGCGCCAAGCCAAATGACGCGCTGTTTGATGATGAGGCGATACAGAAAGCCATTGACGCAGCAGAGGCAAATGAAGGCGGCGGTGTTGTTTTCTTCTCCCCGGGCAAATACCTGGTCTCTCCGGAGAAAAACTCCAAACGCTCCATCCGCATCTCCAAAAGCGGGATTGTCTTAAAAGGCAGCGGTAGTGGAAAAGAAGGTACAGAGATCTACCAGGCCAATATGAGTGTCAATACACGACAATTTATGTTTAGGCCAGCCGAGATCAAGTCGGCCAGATTAACTACCATAGTAAAAGATGCCGGCCGCGAAACTTTTGAAATAGAGGTCGCCAATACCACCAAACTCAAAGTAGGGCAGGACGTCGTGATCCGGCACCGGAGTGAGGAATTTACCCGCTTGTATTTTGGGAACTTGCCATTGAAACCAGAGTGGACCAGACAATTGGGGCCGGAGGGCGGGATGCAGATCTTCGAGATCCATACCATCACCAAGATCTCCGGAACAAAAGTGACCTTCAAAAATCCCATACACCTAGACATCAAAATGGTTAAATCAGCCAGCTGGGAGCTAAGTGAATACCGTAGTATTGAAGAATGTGGTATCGAAGACATCCGCTTTAGCAGCAACTGGAAGAGTTATCCCGAAGAGTTTGTGCACCATAAAGATGAGATCCATGACTATGCTTATGAAGCGGTAGGGATGGAGCTGGTCAAGAACAGCTGGGTCAGAAACTGTGAATTCGTAGATCTGAACGAAGGGATTTATATACGCTCCGGTTACCAGGTCAGTGTCCTGAATACCCATTTCAGAGGTAAGAAAGGCCATGCTTCTGTTCATGCGCGCACGGGGTATGGTGTGCTGATCAAGAACTGTACGTTCAACAATGCCCAGCATCATGGTGCAGGTACCGGCTACAGTGCCGTCGGGACGGTGATCACTCAATGTACTTTAGGTATGGATCAAAACATTGATATTCATTCCGGGCAACCCTTTGCTACCCTATATGACGATATTGAAGGGGGTGTGTTTTATAATCTCGGTGGACCGGAGCAGGGTCATCCGCATCACGGCAGGCACCTGGTCTTGTGGAATTTCAACCATCAGTCCGCCAAAGACCAAAACTATAATTTCTGGGATATG
>Ga0160464_100161_pt1 | contig 71454 bp, 62 predicted proteins | sample HID1971I_E11MG_FD_108275 | JGI IMG/M metagenome (GOLD analysis project Ga0160464, IMG submission 108275) | Enriched millipede-associated microbial communities from UW Madison campus, WI, USA - HID1971I_E11 MG | ecosystem: Host-associated > Arthropoda: Insects > Digestive system > Unclassified ... | reverse complement strand
GAAGAGGTGTATGATTATCCAGCGGTGTATACAGTTGCCGGGGCAAGAAGACAGACCGGACAGGATGTATTGGAATTGCCAATTTCGATGACGGGAAAACCAGTGGAGGTATACATCGCAGTGGTCTCGGAAGACAGAAGCGGAGTGGCTGATAGCCAATACCTGGGGAGCTTGTGATAAAAAATGCCGGTCGGGAGGACAGGCAGAAACGTTCTTTGACGTATTGTTTTAATTACCTCGTCAGGAAGCATGTCTCATGTGAAGCTACCCTGATCCTAAGTAGATAAAACAAAAAATTACACAATGCGTTGATTATATTAAACATCAATAAAATAAATAGTATTGTTATGAGATATGGCATTAGATTTCAATTTTTATTAATCGGTATTTTTATTTTTAATCTCAAAGCATGGGCGCAATATGATGCTTCAGCTTCATTAAGCTTAGGTATGGGACATGGATACACGGCACTTAGTCAAAGTGTGATGACCAATGCATTTGCTGCAAGCAGTGGTAAGAAGGTCAGCAAGGCGAGCAATGCAGACTATATTTATTTGGGCTTTAGTCATTATCGGGGCTTCGAAGAAAAGGTTTTCAACCAGGTGCTTACCAATGACAAAAACGTGGATAAAGGAAAATTAAGAAGCTTTCTTACCAGTACGAGAACCATGCATCATTTCGGTACGCGCGCCAGGGAATACGGATTGAAGGATACTTATCTGTCAGATATCATCGCTACCGGCATCGCCTGGAACTGGGAAATGTATCATCAAGCTAAACCCACTACGCAGAAGGTGGTCAACTTGCGCGATGCTATACGGAGTAATATGACAAAATCAACCATAAAAAGCCAGATTGATAAAATGTCAGAGGAAGATAAACGCAATTGGATATTGAGTTTTATGTACAATAACAGCATGTTGGCCCAGACCATTAAAAATAATGGTAAAGTCTCATCTGTTCAAAAGCAGCAATTATTGACTGTGGCGCAACAGGCTGGTGTACCTAACCTTGCTAAGGTATCTTTAAAGTGATTAAAGATTATATATAGATCTGCCGGTTATTTTGTACGCTGACATAGGGTTGTCACTGGCTGCCTTTATTTTGAGGCAGCCAGTGACAAGAAATTTATTTGAGTGACTTTAGGAAAACTGCACCTGAAAAGCTCAGGACTATTTTAAGAGAGCCGGTGATTTAGCTTCCTTTTCATGTCAGCTGATGTTATGGGGTGAGAACAGATATTCCTATAAGCAAACAAACTCGATTTGAAATGTAGTGTAATCCGTACGAGGATCTAAAAGTCATTAAGTGGATCATCCGGGGCATCTGTGCCTAAGTCTACCTGTAGGATCGAGATCGTGTATTTATACTCGCTATTTTGCGGTAAATACTAATGAAAAACGGGTATTTGCATTGCAAATGTCGGCATTTGTATTGTGTGTTTAATGGTATCTTAATCGTACCTATATGAATACTTTCATTAACCATTTCCGTTCCCTTTCCAAACGTTTCGCTATGTTGATGAGCGCTGGATTAGATAAATATATTGTAAATTTTCACTTGTCAATTTCTGGCAATTCTAATGATGCTATATTCCTGCCGAAAGAGGTAAACAAGGCGGTCCGGGAACTCGATCCGATTTATGCGGTACCATTTATCAAGTATTTTGAAGGCTACCGATATCATGAGATTGCTAAAGAATTGGATATGCCGGTGGGAACTGTGAAAACTCACATCCGTATAGCACGTCAAATATTGAGGGCAGATTTAACATTTAAATGAGCTTCCGCATGAAGGCAGAACGAATTAAGGTCGCTGTATTGCGTGATCCCGTTTTTTCCAGTAGACTCTGACGGTGTCCTTCCACGGTACGTTTGCTGATAAAAAGGCGGTCGGCCATTTCCAGATTTGTATATCCTTCTGCGATTAGGTGCAGGATCTCCAGTTCCCTTTCAGAAAATTCTATCCCGCTGTAGTCGGTTGTCTTTACATCAACGCTAAATTGTTCCAGAAGATTGATGCCGATTTCTGCACAAATGTAGCGCTCGCCTGTACTGACATGGTTCAGCGCAAATATCAGCTCCTCTGCACCAGTATTTTTAAGTAAATAACCATACGCACCGGCCCGTATCATTTGTGCGATATGCGCAGGGTTTTCCATCATGGATAAAAAGACGACTTTAACTTTTGGATACCTTTCATTTATGGCGGCGAGCATTGCTTTCCCGTCCATGACCGGCATAGTCATATCTGCCAGTACGAGATCGGCTATGGCGCCCCCTTCCAGGAGGTCCAGCACTGCCTGACCGTTGGCAGCCTCCCCAACTACTTCCAGTGTATCTGCTGTACCCAACAACATCTTAATGCCATCGCGAACCAGCTTATGGTCTTCTGCCAATATGATTTTTAACATATATGTATCTTTCACAGGACTTAACATATGAGTTTCACGAATGGTTTTAAAGCTTCGGAATGATAAAATGAAAGGTACTGCCGGCACCTTCCTCGCTTTCGCACCAGATTCGGCCGCCGTGCCATCCAATGATCGTTTCTACAATAGAAAGTCCAAGGCCAAGTGTCGGTTCTCCGTGCAGGCCCGGCCTGCGCGCCTCGGTAAACTTTTCGAATATCTCTGACAGTTGGTTTTTAGGAATACCTACCCCGTCATCTGAAAAGCTGAAACGGACCTGTTTCTCTTCGTCGGTAACCCCAAGCATGATCCTGCCTCCAGGGTTGGTGAACTTTAGTGCGTTGGACATCAGGTTGTTGATCACCTGCATGAATTTGGCATCGTCCAAGTTTACAAATATCTCCTCCTTTGAACTTGTCAGGCTGAAGCTGCGTTGCGCCAATTCCTCCGAACGCTTAGATTCCTCCAGGTATTCAGACAGCTTTTTCACAATATCCACCTGCTTTTTGACCAGTACAACGGCAGTGGTCTCCAGGAACTCACGGGCCACAAGATCAGCAATCAAATCTATCGACTGTTGAAGGATGCCTGCGATATAACTCGTTTTTCTCCGAAGCCCAGGATCGGCCAGTTCGCGGTCTACAATCTTGACAACAGATTTGGCCATATTCAAAGGGCCCCGGAGATCATGGGCAAGCATATGCAGAACGGAGTTTTTCTTATTGGCATACCTGGCGATGCTTTCCATATTCAGGATTTCGCTGGTTATTTCCTTTAAAGTGCCTAAAAGCACTGTCGAAGATTCATAGCTGGCTAGAAAAGGAGATATTTCTATCCAGCGCTTGCCATCCGGTGTATCAAGCTTTATCGTAATACAGCCACTGAAGTGCCCCTGAATGGCACGGTGATAGGATTCGGTTAATGCGGGAAGATCTTCTGGTGAGATTCTGGATAGTATTTCTTTGGCCCTATCAGGTCCCTCAGCGGCCATCCATTCAAAATCCGGATGCAGGTAGCGCAGTTCTCCATTATCCACCTGATAGAGGAAATGAACATTGGGCCCGTAGGGTTGAGTAGGTGTAGTAATTAATTGTATGTTCATGGCAAAGGTTGTTGTGGTACAACTCATCGTATCTGATATAGTTTTCATAATACGTCAGATAAGTACTTACCTGGATACAATGCGTATTTAACGCATATTGTTTGTTAATTACCTGTTTATCTGAATTTAGAAACTCTTATTAAGAATGTTTGTTGTTGGAATGCAGCTGTGAAAACCTGTATAAAATTAAATCTACCATTATGGCAACTACAAAAAAATCCGGCGCAAAGACCGCCGCAAAATCTTCAAGCGTTAATGTAACAAAGAAATCCACCGGTAAAACAGGGAAAATGGAAAATTCAGAATTTCATGAGTTCTTTGTGGATGAACTTAAAGACATCTACTGGGCAGAAAAACACCTGGCAAAGGCTCTGCCCAAAATGAAAAAAGCGGCTACGAGTCCCGAACTAGCAGCAGCTTTTGAAAAACATGCCGAAGAGACCAACCAACACATTGCGACCCTCGAACAGGTATTCGGATTGCTTGATGAAAAAGCGCAGGCTAAAAAATGTGATGCTATGGAAGGCCTATTAAAAGAAGCGGATGGCATCATTGAAGATACAGACACGGGCACATTGATCCGGGATGCAGGACTGATCCTTGCCGCACAGAAAGTAGAACACTATGAAATTGCAACGTATGGCACCCTGGTCGTCTTTGCACAAAACATGGGGCATACCGACGTAGCTGAATTGCTCCAGTTTACATTAGACAATGAAAAAGCGACCGATGTAGCGTTGACTGAAATCGCAGTGAGCTCTATCAATGAGCAGGCCGCAGCGGAATGATAAAAATAACTATTATTACCCCTAAGCATTCGCTAAGGGGTAATAATTCTATTGAAAAATAGAAGCGGACTAAATTGACCTCCGTTTACTCAAATTTAAAGCTCTCTCTATTCGTGGCCGATTGTATCGTTGAAGCAAAATCGGATAAAGGTTAAATAGTATGTTTAAAAGGAGTAACCACAAGGATTTGAGCACTCCAAATTTGAATGCCACGAATACATTAAACCCAAAGACGATAACCAGAATAACGAGGTGTTCTAATTCAGACTTTTTGGTCTGGTAATGCAAATTCTCCAGAACTTTGGTGTTTTTTTCTATGGGATAAGATTTTCTGATCACTTTTTCCCAGCCAATCCAAACCAATAATTTTCTGAAGAAATTGATTCCAAGATATTCATATATTTTTCCTCTCCGTTCCCATTCCTTTTCATCAAAATAGGGAGAAGCCAGCGGGCTTTTTAGTACTCCGGTAAAGGCGACCATAAAGAACATCAACAGGAAGTTCAGAATCCAGGAGAATGAAAAACTATCCATTTTGATATAGTAGACCAGCGCAGCAATTGAGCCAATGGTAATTATCGCAATTGAACTTAAGATTAGGGTTTTCCTCATTGAACAAATAGATTGAGATTGTTCGACTTTTCGAGCGCTTAAATATACGCAGGATTTCATCTGATCTGTTTCAATTATTTGATATATTTGATTCAATTCTTTCATAAGACAAACCTGATGCATTCATTAAAGATTTTCTTCAGCCCTACAATGCTTCTTATTCTGATCACCGCACTCTTTATCACCGAAGAAGGCAATGCTCAATCCAGAAAATCACGTAAAGCAGCCCGCAGGGATACTGTGGTGATCGTACCGAAAAGCGAATGGAAAGCGCAGGAGGCCAGGCCTTATAAGCAACATGTACCCGTAAAGATCACTGTTCATCACGAAGGAGGCAAGGTACTCACGAGGGAAGGCGATGCCCTGCAGCGGTTAAAAAACGTACAAACCTGGTGCATGGGGCCGGACCGTAAATGGACCGATATCCCCTATCATTTATTAATTGCGCCGGACGGAACCGTCTACGAGGGGAGGAACCCGCTGACCGTAGGTGAAACCAATACAGAGTACGATCCCACTGGTCACTTACTGATCTGCTTTTTAGGTAATTACAGTCAGCAAAAGTTAGACGAAAAGCTCCTGGAAGTATTGACCAGCTTATTGGCAGATCAATGCATTAAATATGGTATATCTCCTAAAGACATCTCCACACACCGCGATCATAGCAAACAAACGACCTGCCCTGGAGAGGATATTTATTCTTATTTTGAAAGCGGGTACATCGTAGATGAGGTGACTAAATTGATTAAAAATAAAAAATGATGAAAAGAAGGAATTTTATTAAAAGCACCGCTACTGGTGCATCTCTTGTCTTGCTCGGCAATACCGCAGAGGCGGCGATTATTGCGCCTTCTGAAGAAATTACGCATTATGTATTGTTTTGGCTTAAGAAAGACCTGAGCGAGAAAGAAATAAAAGGTTTTGGTGAATTTTTCGAGAAGCTGAAAGCCATTCCTGAGGTCAAATCATTGAAGTATGGCCGGCCTGCCAACACCAATCCAAGAGCGGTGGTAGACAATTCTTTTACTTATAATCTGATTACAACTTTTAAGAACCTGGAAGACATCAATGTTTATGAAACACATCCTATACATTTAGATGCGATCAAGCGATTCAGCCATCTATGGGAGAAAGTAGTGGTGCATGATTCTCATGTTCGCTAGAGGTTTTCTTGATTGAAATACGCGTTTACGGATTGGAATCGATTGTCTGGATGGTTTTATTTAAAGCATCTAATAAAGTTTCTTTGTACTTGATGAAATTAGGCTGGCGGTCTTCTTCTTCCTCCGTCACTTTAAGTACTCTTTTGCTTTCTTTTACCTGTTGCAGTTCATTCAAATACAAGTCATTGAACAGATCAGTGTCTTTGTTTTTTAATATTCTTGCAGTATGCGAATATTGTTCATATATGTCTGTGACGACGGCCAAGCTTTTGCCATCATAGTTCTGAAGTGCAGTAGTTTTTTCAGAAAGCTTTTCCAGCTTTTTTCTTTCTTTTGTGTAAGCCATATCGTCGCGAAGGTACAGTTTTTTCTATAATCGTTCGATGTCAATCAGCTCTACCTTCTTGCCCATCTTTTTTTGGATCACTTCAAAATGATGGAGTTCGCTCTCATTGACCAGTGATATGGCCTCGCCCGTAGCTGCCGCCCGTCCGGTACGGCCGATACGGTGCACATAATCCTTTGGAGACCTGGGCAATTCGTAATTGATCACAAAAGGAAGTTCGTTGATGTCAATGCCCCTGGCCATCAGGTCGGTGGCGACCAGCACCCTGAGCTTGCCAGACTTGAAATGGGCCAGTGATTCTGTTCTGGAGCCCTGGCTCTTCTTACTATGGATCGCCCTGGCGTCGATCTTATGTTTGAGAAGCTTATGCACAATGGCATCCACCTGATGAACGGAAGATGCAAAGATCAACACCTGCTTCATCTGATGATGCTCGATCAGGTGACGCAAATAAGGCCCCTTCTTCTCTGTGGAAACCAGGTAAGCGACTTGCTTAATCAGATCCAGTGATTCTTCTTCCGCCTCGATCTGGACAATGGCGGGCTCATTTAACAATACCTGATGAATATGTTGGATATCCGCACTCAATGTAGCAGAGAACAGTAGATTTTGACGTTGTTCAGGTAATAAAGCGATGATTTTATTGACTTCTTCCTGAAAGCCGAGGTTGAGCATCTTATCTGCCTCATCCAATACCAATGTTTGAATGGTGGATAAATGAACGGAGTTGGCGTCCACCAGTTCCAGTAGCCGCCCGGGTGTAGCAATCAGCACATTTACACCTTGCATCGCCATCATTTGTGGATTAATAGAGACACCACCGTACACGGCCAATGTTTTTACCGGCTGGGGCAAGCCCTGACTAAATTTTTTGAACACTTCTTTAACCTGCTCGGCCAGTTCGCGGGTGGGTACGAGAACCAGGATATTGACATGCCGGTTTCGTATACCAGGCTTTGCCTGAAGGCTCATAAGCAGGGGCAATACATAGGCAGCTGTTTTACCTGATCCTGTGTTTGCAATTCCCAAGACGTCTTTTCCATCTATTATAGCCGGTATAGCGGCTTCCTGAATAGGCGTAGGCAGTGTGAAATACTGATCTGACAGTGCTTTTAGTAGGGGAATGGACAGACCTAAGGATTCAAAAGACATAGTGTTTTTTTATGCAAAAATACAGAAAGATTATGGACTTCCAGTTTTTTGCTCCCTGGAGGGTAGGGTTACGATGATGCTTGATGAACTGAATAGGCAGTCCGTTATAGTAAAACAACTTGACGGAGAGGTAATTTTATGCGAACTTTGGTTCATGAGATTTATCCACTTAAAGATACAGGTCATAGGATTATGCGTGTTCCTGCTTTCCGCTAAAGCGCAGCAACATAGCTTTGACATCATGATCCCTTACAACAATAAATGGGAGGTCTGTGACCGGTCGGCCGCTACGTACTATCGCACGGGAAAGCTGGTGCTGGATAAGTACTCCTTTTTTAGTGGAGAGGTTAAGGATTTTTATAAAGGCGGCAATCTGCAAATGATCGGCAATTATAATGCGACCGGTTTAAAACATGGTGCCTTTACCTATTATTATCCAGACGGAAAAGTAGAGCGGGAGGGCGCTTTCGAGAATGACGAGATGAAAGGCATCTGGTCTTTTTATGCCGCAGACGGTACGCTGATCATGAAGGCCGATTGCAGGTCCAACTTTGATTTCAGCCCATTGTACTATAAAAACAAGAACGGAGAGGAACTTATAAAAGATGGAAACGGACACTTTGCACTGGATCTCAGCGTATATCCCAATCTGATCTGGGAGAGTTCTCCTTTGCGCTTTGGATATATGGAAGGAGAATGTATTAATGGCGCGAGGGAAGGGCAATGGAAGTACTACATCATCGAAACCAGTATCCCTTTCGGAGGGAAATATGTTGCCAGGAATTTATATTATGAAGACCGGTATAAAGCCGGGAAGTTTGTTTCAGGGAAACGGCTGGTCAACAATAATGCAGTGGAAAGATATGATAAAGTTGCGGTGAAGATGACCCTGTATCCTAAGAAAGATAAGGAGATCGATCGCTTTGCTACGGATTTTGCATTTGGCAATCCAATTCAGAAAGGAACCAGTCTGACTGAATTTTTGTTCAAAGGTATAAAGCCCCACAGGATTTCTTCTTCGTTGTTTTTTGCCAACAATATGAAGGATTACATCGAGTGTTTCCATGCTGCGTTTAACTTGCACACCAGTTATAAAAGTAATCTGGCCAACCGAAAGGATTTTGGAGAAGATAGCTGGACGTTTTTTGATCAGTTGATCGTGTTGCAGCCCGGAGATACACTGCCTGCCGATGCCAGTGCCAACCTGGACTTTTGGGTACGTAAAGATGGCCGCATTATCAATATGGAAATGAAGTCTGTCAATTTGCCCGAAGGGATGGAGAAGACATTGCGCTATCACTTTTCTGTGTTGACAAACCTGGCCCCCATGCCTGGTGTGGACAGCGCGAGGGTGCAGTTGAAATTTTCGATGGTCAACGAGATTGGATTGAAGGACGGTGTGAAGGTGAATGTCTGTTGCGCGACACTGATCAATGGCGACGGTGTAGCGCCAGACAGAAACTATGCCGTCAGGAACTCGGTGGTGCTCAGTCCTGTCGTGGCTTCCTTTCCGGGAGGGGAGCGGGCCTGGCAAAGCTATCTTCAAAATACGATGCGACAGCACATGAAGCAGGCGAAGGTACGAATGGAAGAAGGAAGCCGTGCAATCTATGCTTCTTTTGTCGTCAATGAAGAAGGGCATGTGATCAATGTGAAATGCGATTATCAATCCCACTATAATGCTGAAATGACTGACTTGCTGCTCAAAACATTGAGGCAAAGTCCGAGATGGACGCCCGGTTCGCTGGACGGCAAGCCTGTCAAATGCAGGTTTAACGTTCCTTTTAAATATGGTATCGTGCCTGCTGCGCCCCCGGCTTTTTGAGTTCGGAGCTTGTTGATCAGGGAATAGAATAAGTTCTTGGTCAAGAAATAATTTTATCCGTAATTTGTTGGCATGAGATATATTTCCGCAAGTATAGTTTATCCGGTCAGCAGCGACCCGATTATCAATGGTGTAGTCGCTGTAGACGATCAGGGTGTCATTCAGGAAGTGCTGTCTGCAGAGGAAGCTTCTGTGAGGGGTTTCCACACCGTAGAACGGCATGAGGGGCTATTGGTTCCCGGTTTTATCAGTACACACTGTCATTTGGAATTGTCTCATATGAAAGGCATGATCCCTAAAAAAACAGGTTTGGTTGCCTTTGTCAAGGATATATTGAGGCAAAGAGCTGCGGAAGAACAAGATATCATCGCAGCGATGCGGGCGGCCGATCAGGAGATGTATGAGTCGGGAATTGTTGCCGTAGCAGATATTTCCAATTTATCGGTGTCGGCTGTGGTCAAAGCAGATAGTTCGATCCATTATCATACTTTCCTGGAGGCCCTGGGTTTCAACCCGGAAGCGGCAGAGCCGGAAATGATCAACCTGAAAGGACGCTGGGCAGATTTTAAAGAGGGAAGGGTGTCTATTGTGCCCCATGCCCCATATACCGTTTCCCCGGAATTGTTTGGACTGATCAGTGAGCATGCGGTAGCCAATGGAAGCATACTGAGCATGCACAACCAGGAGACAGAGGCCGAGCATCAGTTTTTCGTGGACAAGACGGGCGATTTCCTTTCCTTATTTACCATGCTGGGACTGGACATTTCATTTTTTAATCCTTCCGGAAAATCGTCTTTACAATCTGTATTGTCGTTATTGCCTGCGGAACTGAAATTACTGCTGGTTCACAATGTATTTACGAGAGCCGAAGATGTAAAATATGCATCGGAACTGCATAAGGAACTGTATTGGTGCCTTTGCCCGAATGCAAACGAATATATAGAAGGAAAACTACCCGATGTGGCGATGCTCCGTGATTCAGGTGCGCGGATTACGCTGGGCACCGACAGTCTGGCGAGCAACGATGGCCTGTCCATCCTGGATGAAATGATGGTGCTGAAAGAACGACGGGATATCCCTTTTGAGGATCTCCTGAAATGGGCTACGATTAACGGCGCGCAATTTATGGGGATCGATGACCGTTATGGGAGTCTGGAAGTGGGCAAAAAGCCGGGGTTGGTATTGATCTCTGCTGGCAGGGAAGAAGATTTACACTCGGGTACGGAATCAAAATTGATCGTAGCCTGATTTAAATAATATGGAGAATAGCATCACGCGCTTGTTCAATATACAATACCCGATTATCCAGGCCGGAATGGTCTGGTGTAGCGGCTGGCGCTTGGCATCGGCAGTATCTGAGGCCGGTGGCCTGGGCATTATTGGTGCGGGATCGATGTATCCGGAGGTGTTGAGAACACATATCCGCAAATGCAAGGCGGCTACGGCGAAGCCGTTTGGCGTGAATGTGCCTTTGCTGTACCCTAATGTGGAGGAAATCATGCAGATCCTGGTTGAAGAAGGCGTTGAGATTGTGTTTACTTCAGCAGGGAACCCCTCAGTCTGGACTGGATTTTTGAAGGAAAAGGGAATGACTGTTGTTCATGTGATTGCGAATACCAAATTTGCGTTGAAGGCAGAGGCCAGTGGCGTGGACGCGGTGGTTGCCGAGGGATTTGAGGCTGGCGGGCACAATGGCCGGGAGGAAACGACCACGTTATGCCTGGTGCCGATGATCAGGGCGGCGGTAAGTATCCCGGTGATTGCAGCGGGCGGAATAGGCAGCGGACAGGCGATGCTGGCTGCAATGGCTTTAGGTGCAGAAGGGGTGCAGGTCGGTTCAGCATTCGCGGTAGCGGAAGAATCATCGGCCCATGTGGCCTTTAAAGATAAGATCCTGGAAGCTGGGGAGGGCGCAACAAAACTCAGAATGAAGAAGCTGGTACCGGTGCGTTTATTACAGAATGAATTTGCTGATGCGGTCGCCCAGGCAGAAGCTTCAGGAGCGGATACGGAAGTTTTGATCCAGTTGCTGGGCAGGGCCCGGGCAAAATTGGGTATGTTTGAGGGCGATATGGAAGAAGGGGAGCTCGAAATTGGCCAGGTATCGGCGATGCTCAGGGAAATAAAGCCTGCTGCGGTGATCCTTCAGGAGATCTGGAGCGGGTTTGAGAAAGAAGTAAACAAGATTAAAGCATGGAAAGTATGAAGATCATACATGTAAATATAGTATTGGAAGGCCGTGTACAGGGTGTGGGCTTTAGGGAAACCACCAAATATGTAGCTGATCAATCCGGTATCAAGGGATGGATCAGAAACGAAGCCGATGGGACGGTGTACCTCGAAGCCGAGGGGGAGCAATGGGAACTGGATTCCTTTATTGAATGGTGTAACGATGGCCCCGACCGTGCAAGAGTAGATACGATTAAGGTGACAAACGGGGAGTTAAAGAATTTTAAAGACTTCGTCATCTTAAAAAAGTAGGGATGTCCGCGATCAAAAAATTTCTTGGACAAACGGCAGTTTATGGTGTAACGACCATGCTGTCGAGGCTGTTTAACTTCATTCTGACGCCTGTATTTACCGGTGTGTTCCAGCCTGGGGTATATGCGGTATTTACCAAGATGTACGCCTCTGCCTCCCTGATCAATGCGGTTCTTGCATTTGGTATGGAAAGCACTTTTTTCAGGTACCTGAATAAGCATGAGGATAAAAAACAGGAGGTGTATAACAATACCTTCTTTTGCATTTTTGGGATCGGGCTGCTGTTCCTGATATCTGGCCTAGTTTTTTCGACGCCAATCGCAGCTTATTTTGCCAATGGTCCCGAAGAAATGGCCGATTATAAAAAGTATGTCCACTATTTTGTCTGGCTCTTGTTTATTGATGCCATCTGTGTGATCCCTTTTGCGAAGCTGCGGGCCGATGAGCGGCCGATGCGGTTTAGCCTGATCAAATTTTTGAACATCGGGAGCTTCATCGGAATCAACCTGATTTTTTTGTTTGTGGTGCCTTTTATCATTTCTTCAGGCGGTGCTGCAGGCCAGTGGTTTGAGTCCTGGTACAGGCCGGAATGGGTAGGCTATGTGTTTATTTCTAACCTGATCGCCAGTGTGCTGACCCTGCTGCTGCTTTTGCCGGAATTGCTGAAGCTGCGCCTCAGTTTTGACAAACCTTTGTTTATGAAGATGGTCTCTTATTCCTGGCCGGTATTGGTGGCCAACCTGTCTTTTGTCATCAATGAAAATCTGGATAAGATGGTCATTGAGCAATTGGGTGTGTCGGCCTATGACCTTGGGGTTTATGGGGCCGTTTGTAAGATTGCGGTTTTTTTGAGCCTGTTTATCACGGCCTTCCGGTTAGGGGCAGAACCTTTCTTTTTTAGCCATGCCAAACAAACCAACGCGCGGCAGACGTATGCAATGATTTTGAACTATTTTGTGATTGCCCTGGCGGTCATCTTCGTGGGGCTGGTGGCCAATATCGAGATCTTAAAATACTTTATTGACCGGGATTACTGGGCCGGTCTGAATGCGGTTCCCTTTTTACTGCTGGGCTATGTATTTTTAGGGATTTACGTCAACCTGTCCATCTGGTATAAGCTCTCCGACCAGACTAAGTATGGCTTGTATATTTCTGTAGCAGGGGCGCTGACCACCATTGTGCTGAATATTGTTTTGGTGCCGAGGTTTGGCTATATGGGCTCAGCATGGGTTTCTTTACTGGCGTATTTCATCATGATGATGATTTCTTATGTCCTGGGACAAAAGCATTACCCCATACCTTATAACCTGAAACGGATCATCATTTATCTTTTGGCATCTGTAGTCCTGGTAACACTTTCATTTTGGGTATTTGACAGGAATATTTATATTGGCAATGCCCTGCTGCTCGTTTTCCTGGCAGGGATTTTTTATTTTGAGAAGGATCAGATCAAACTTATATTAAAAAGATAATGAACATCAATATCATCAATCATTCCAGGCATGCTTTGCCTCAATATGAAACGGCGCATGCGGCAGGAATGGACTTGCGTGCCTTTATAGATACAGAAATTAAGATCGCACCTTTACAGCGTGTACTGGTGGCGACGGGATTGCACATTGAACTGCCGGTGGGTTATGAGGCACAGATTCGTCCGCGGAGTGGCCTGGCCTATAAGCATGGCATCAGTATTGTCAACGCGCCGGGTACGATTGATGCCGACTACCGTGGCGAGATCAAGGTATTGCTGGTGAATTTATCTGACACAGAATTTGTAGTCAATGACGGCGACAGGATCGCGCAAATGGTGATCGCCAAGCATGAGACAGTCTCCTGGAATGCGGTTGGGGAACTGGGCGATACGGCCCGTGGTGCAGGCGGATACGGTCATACCGGAAAATAGAAAAATATGAAGAAAGGCCTGTTGTTTTGTTGTCTGATCGGTGTGGTGCATGTATATGCGCAGCAGCCGGCTATGCTTCCCGCTGCGGTGGGGAGAACGGACAGCAACCAGGTCAGGGAACTTTTTTTTGCCGGACTGCGGGATAAGTTGAACGACAACCTGGGCAAGGCAACGCAGAACTTTAGCCGAATTGTAGATCTCGATCCGAAAAATGATGCGGCACTTTTCGAAATGGCGGCTTTGTATTATAAGCAGAATAAGCTCGAGGAGTCGGATTTTGCCATTAGGCGCGCATTGGCGCTTAACCGTAACAATGTATGGTACTGGAAGCTGTCGGCCGAATTGTGCAAAAGAAAGGGAAATATGACGGAGCTGGTGGATGTCTTCAACCAGTTGATCCGCCTCTCGCCGGATGAGGATGCTTACTATTTCGATCGCTCCAACGCTTTTTACTTATCCGGGAAAACGGAGGAAGCCCTGAAGGGGTATAAAGAAATAGAAAAGAAATTTGGCCCTTCGGATGCGCTGACGCAGGCGATGCAGCGAATCACTTTGAGTAAAGGGGATGCCAAATCAGAAGAAGCCCTGAGCAATGTGCTAAAAGAAGAGGGCGGAGATGTAAAAAGCTATCTGAGCCTGAGTGGAATCCTGTTGGACAAAGGGAGGGTAGCGGAAGCGATGGAAAAACTGAAAAAGGCAAAACAGCTGGATCCGGACAATTTTGAGGTAGACCTGGCCATGGCCGATGTGTACCAGGAACAAAAAGATCAGACAGGCGCAACTGAGGCCCTAAAAAATGCATTTAAGAATCCTCAAATGCCGTTGCAGGAGAAAGTAAAGATCCTGATGATGCTGTGGCCGGATTTAAACAACCCCAATGTGATGCGCCAGGCGCTTGACCTGGGTGGAGTGCTTCTGGACTTTTCAGCTAACGAGCCTGCTGTTTTAAAGGTGTATGGAGATTTGCTATACAGACAGGGCAATTTGTCGGCCGCCGAAGCAAAGTACCTGCAAAGTTTGAAACTCAATGATCAGCAATATACCGTTTGGGAGCAAGTGATCAATCTGCAAACCATGCAGTCGCGGTATGCTGAAGCCATTAAGACAGGGGATGAGGCCTTGTCTATTTATCCTAACCAGGCCAGGTTATATTATTACTATGCCTTTGCGCTGCACCGCAACGGACAGAAGAAGGAGGCGCTGGAAAATATTCGTACTGCTCAGCAACTGGATAGCGACAATGCCGATCTTCAGGCGATGATATTGGCTTTGCAGGGCGAGATCATGATTGATGAACAGAAGTTTGCTGCGGCCAACGCGGCTTTTGACAAAGCTGTTGCGCTGGCGCCCGGTAATTTTCAGATCATGAATAATTATGCCTACTATTTGGCGTTAAGAAATCAGAGCTTGACAAAAGCAGAGGGGCTCATTAAAAAAGCGGCTGCGGCCTGGCCAAAAAATGCCTCTGTAGCAGACACCTATGCACTGGTCTTGCTGAAGCTGAACAAGCTGGACCAGGCGAAAATATGGATAGAAAGGGCGATTGAAAACAATGTGGGAGATCATGATGTTTATCTGGAACATTATGGGGATATCCTGTTTTTGATGGGAGATGCCGATCAGGCTTTAGTACAATGGAGAAAGGCGAAAGCCGCAGGAAATGATTCAGAGAAATTAAGTAAGAAAATCAATGATAAAAAATATATCAAATAGCTTTCTGGTGCTGGCCATAGTGTGCCTCACGGTGGCCTGTAAGAGTAAGAAAGCGATTGTGGCGACGCCCAAAGCGGCGGATAGTACTGCGGTAAACAGCAACAAAAAGGCGGAGAATTTCGCCTTGCTGAAGAGCAAAGACATGGCCTACAATACCCTGTCATTAAAGGGTAAGGCCAACCTGGATATCAATGGAAATGCCAACAACGTCAGCATCAATATCAGGATCCAGAAAGATCAGAAGATTTGGGCGAGCATTACCGCACTGGCGGGACTGGAAGTGGCGCGCGCACTGATTACACCAGACAGTATATTGGTGATCAATAGGTTGCAGAGTACTTACCTGCAGAAGCCTTTTACGTATATTCACGGTTTTACCAATAAGCAGATTAATTTTGGCATGCTGCAGGCGGTACTGTCAGGAAATACGATCCAGGAGTACCTGGCGGAACCTTCTGAACTGAAGTTTGACAATGGGGTTTGGGCACTGGAAGGCAGGAAAGAAACGCTGGCGTATAAGCTACTCTTTAACACGCTGTTGAAAGTGGCAGAAACGAACCTGAATGATGTGCGGTCCGGGCAGGCTTTTAAGGTAGTGAATTCGCAATACCAGGACATCAACAAGTCGCTATATCCCTCAGTGATGTCGATCAATTCTATGTCCGGAACTAAAAAGATCAATATCGATCTGAACTTTTCTAAAGTAGAAAGCAATGTTCCCCTTGATTTTCCGTTTAGTGTTCCTAAAAGGTTTGAGGTTATAAAGTAATTTTTTATACTTTTGGAGCAATGAAGCTACACAAATTATTATTGTCCCTGTTATTTGTATTGTTTGCAACTGTGGTGGTGGCCCAAACCAGTTCGCAGTTAAAAAGGCAAAAAGAAGCGATACAGCGGGAGATTGATTTGCTGCAGCGGAACCTGAATAAAACAGCGAGCAGTAAGCAGCTCACGCTTGGGCAGATCAGGGCTTTAAATACCAAGATCAAGCTCATGCAGAACAAGATCACGGTGATCAACTCTGAAATGAAAGCCCTGGACAATGAAATCCATCAGAATACCAATACGATCCGTTCACTGAAAAAGCAGCTGGAGGAACTTAAAGACGACTATGCCGGGATGGTGCGCTTCGCCCAGCGAAACCGGAATGCCTATGATAAGATGATGTTTATCTTCGCTTCCAAAGATTTCAACCAGGCCTATAAGCGTATAAAGTATTTACAGCAATTTGGTCAGTACCGGAAGAAGCAAGCCGATTATATACAGGGGACGCAGCGTACGCTGAACAACAAGATCTCGGTATTGGATAGAAGCCTGAAAGAGAAAAGTAACCTGCTGAAAGAGCAGGAGAATGAGCGCAATAAGCTGGGTAAAAATAAGAGTCAACAGTCGGTGGTACTAAACAAATTCTCGAAACAAGAACGCGAATATAAACAAGATATTTCCAGTCGTAAAAAGAAGCAGGCTGCGGTAGATCGGGAAATCCGGGCGGCGATCAACCGGGAAATTGCTGAGGCCAGGAGAAAGGCAGAAGAAGAAGCGAGATTGGCTGCAGAGAAGGCCAAGGCAGAGAATAGACCTGCACCAGCAGCTGTCAAACCAGGTGGGAATTATTTGAATTCGACACCGGAAGCGGCCAAGCTATCAGCAAGCTTCGAAAGCAATCGCGGCAGATTGCCGTGGCCGGTAGGTGCAGGCTCGATCATCGAAGGTTTTGGTCGGCATTCAGAGGGGCAGGCCAGTTATACGAACGATGGGGTCAATATTATTACTAACGACAATGCACCAGTGAGAGCCGTCTTTAATGGAAAAGTACTCTTTGTCAGAAACTTTTTAGGTACTGATATCGTTGCTGTGCAGCATGGGGAATATTTTACGATTTATCAGAATCTGAAAGGTGTGACCGTGTCTAGAGGCGATATTGTAACCACCAAACAAGTTTTGGGTAGTGTAGCTACCACGGCGGATGGAACAATGCTTCATTTTGAAATCATGCGTAGTCAGACGAAATTGAATCCTGAGGCCTGGATTGCAAAGTAATTTGTTTTTTATTTGCCTATATTTGTATTAATAACTTAAAAATCAGTGTAGAGATGTATAACGGTATAGTATTGGATTTCCTGAATATGGGTGGTGGCGAAATCATGATTATCATGGTGGTCGTACTTTTGTTGTTTGGAGGTAAAAAATTACCCGAATTGGCAAGAGGACTCGGGAAAGGACTCAGAGATTTTAAAGATGCTTCCGATGGTGTAAAAAGAGAGATCCACCGCAATATTAATTCCGTAGATATAGTGGATGACGTAAAGAGCTCGCTAAATGATGAGCCTTCGACTACTGGTACAACGGATACGGACGGATCGCAGGACCAAACGTACCCAAGTACTTTGGAAGAACAATATTACGGTCATGCTGCAACAGATTCGACTACAATTCCTGATCAGGCGAACGACGTACCGGATGCTCAGGATGACATAATAAAAGGTTCACAAAAAGAAACAACTAATACTTAATAAAGGAAATTATGTTAAACACAACTATATTGGCCCCAATAGGCCCAACCGAAATTATTGTTATTTTGGTCATTGTATTGCTGCTGTTTGGTGGAAAGAAAATCCCTGAACTGATGCGCGGACTAGGTAAAGGTGTCAAAGAATTTAAAGATGGTAAAGATGGTGTTGATGGAGCTCCAGGTTCAACGGATGCCAACCAATCCAGGACAGATAAGCCTTTATAGGCCGAAACTCATTCTTTTACTTTTTTGCCCTCAATTTTGAAGAAATATAACTCTCTAAAGGAGATACAGATCCTTATTGCGGAAAAAAAGCTCCGGGTACCGGAGCTGTTGGATTATTATCTTCAGAAGATTGAAGATCATAAAGACTTGAACGCCTTTAACGAGGTGTTTTATGATTCCGCAAGAATTCAATCCAATCTTGTCCAGGAAAAGATCGAGGCCGGAACCGCTGGTTTGCTGGCAGGTATGGTTGTTGGAATAAAAGACAACATCTGCTATGAAGGCCACCAGGTAACAGCCTCTTCCAAAATGCTGGAAGGGTTTGTATCGCCTTATTCTTCGACAGTCGTCAAGCGCTTATTGGCAGAAGATGCGGTGATTATAGGCCGTTTGAACTGTGATGAGTTTGCCATGGGCGGCTCCAATGAAACTTCTTATTATGGTCCGGTCAGAAATGCGGTAGATCAGGAAAGAGTGGCCGGTGGTTCTTCCGGTGGTTCGGCAGTTGCTGTTCAGGCGGATATGTGCCTTTCATCGCTCGGTACGGATACCGGGGGGTCTGTGAGACAGCCTGCTGCTTTTTGTGGATGTATCGGTTTGAAGCCTACTTATGGCAGGATCTCCCGTTATGGGATTTTGGCCTATGCCTCTTCTTTTGACCAGGTCGGGCCATTGACTTCTTCCGTAAGCGATGCCGCTTTACTGCTGAAGGTTCTGGCAGGTGCCGATGAGCAGGACAGCACGGTATCTCAATTGCCGGTTCCCGATTACACCCTGCTAAAGTCTGCGGCTGCCCCTAAAAAAATAGCGGTACTGAAGGAAACTCTGGAAAGCGAAGCGCTGGACCCCGAAATTAAGCAGTCTATGCTAAGTGCGATAGAACGGTTTAAGGCGCTGGGACATGCGGTAGATTATGTTTCCTTTGATTTATTGGATTATTTGGTGCCGGCGTATTATGTGCTGACCACTGCTGAGGCTTCTTCTAACCTGTCCAGGTATGATGGCGTGCATTATGGTTATAGAAATACCAGTGCCAAAAGCCTCAATGAATTGTATACCCAATCCAGGGCTGAAGGCTTTGGTGAGGAGGTAAAAAGACGGATACTGCTCGGTACTTTTGTTTTGAGTGCGGGGTATTATGATGCGTATTATCAGAAAGCCCAGAAAGTAAGGCAACTGATCAGGAGCAGGATGGAAAACCTGTTGCAGGAATACGATGTGGTATTGACGCCAGTGGCACCTACGCCTGCTTTTAAGATTGGTGAAAACATGGAAGATCCATTGGTGATGTATATGGCCGATATCTTTACTGTACTGGCTTCACTGACCGGAATTCCGGCGATTGCTTTGCCTGCTGGCAATAATGAAGCCGGTCTCCCGTTAAGTATACAATTGATGACCAGACACTTTAATGAAGAAGAATTGCTTTCTTTGTCTGATAATTTTTTAGATTAGCGCTTTAATATTTAAAAAAATGTAATTAATTCTGCCTTTTGCAAGCGACCATATTGGATAATGATGGGTGTCATTAAGCTTGAGACAAATTTATACGGATGAGAAAAAATAAATGTTTTGCTTTGTTGTGTTGCTTAAGTCTGACCAGCTTAGCTTCGCTGGCACAACAAATAGTTCCAGGATTGTTGAAAGAGCAAAAGCAGAATGTTCCGTTGGAATATCCGCTGAATGTAGACAGTTCTGTGGTTCCGGTTCTTGCTGATGTTCCTAGTTTCCCTAATTTTAATTTTACCTTCCAAAAGCGCCTGGATTCTATTCAGAAATCGGTACCGCTGCCTTACAATGAATTTGTCCAGAAGTATATAGACATCTATAGCAGTAGAAAGTCGATGATCGGTAAGATGCTGGGCTTGTCGGGATATTACTTTCCGATTTTCGAAAAAGCTTTGAAGGCATATAATATCCCTTTAGAAATTAAATACCTGCCAATCATAGAATCTGCAATGGACCCTTATGCAGTAAGCCGGGTAGGGGCGACCGGTCTGTGGCAGTTTATGTTTACCACAGCCAAAGGCTATGGATTGAACATGGACAATTATGTAGATGAGCGTAGGGATCCGATACAAGCCAGCTATGCGGCAGCGGCCTATTTTAGCGATGCCTATACAGAGTTGGGCGACTGGCTACTCGCCATTGCGGCTTACAACTGTGGTATGGGTAATGTGAACCGTGCGATCGCTAAAGCAGGTTCAAGAGATTTTTGGGAAATCCGTCCTTTTTTACCTTTGGAGACCCGCAATTATGTGCCGGCATTTATCGCTGCAGTGTATGTGATGAATTGTTCAGGAAGCCATGGCATCAAGTCCTTGCCCTCCGGATTTTCGGGGAAGACAGATACCGTGCATGTGAACCGCTATATTTCTTTGCCTAAGCTTGCGGCAGCTTTGAATGTAGAGGCCGAAGCACTTTGCTTACTTAATCCTTCCTATAAGAAAAAGGTGGTAAACGGTACAGATGAGCATCCGAAACGCCTTGTGATGCCAAGGGTAGAATATTCCAATTATGCATTGGTCTATGATGTACTTAATGCTGCGCCGGTAGAAGAGTATAAGGAGGTGGTTTTGGTCTCTCAACCCAGAAAACCTGTTGTACGCTACCATAAGGTGAAGGCCGGACAGAATTTGTCGGTCATTGCAGACCAGTACCGTATAGAGGTACAGGATTTGAAAGTGTGGAACAAGCTGAAAAGTAACAATATCGTTCCGGGACAGCGCCTCATCGTTGGGAAGACAGTACCGCGTACCGACGCTGGAGAAAAGTCTGAAAAACAGTTTACCTCGGCTAAGGAACGGAGCAAAGAAAGCAAGTCTAAGTCGGCCGAAAACATCTGAGACAGAGATAAAATATACTGAATTTTTTATTTTACTGCATGTTAAAAGAATTGTAACTTTGACCCCTTTACAAATAACAATTCTATGAGTAAAATCAACAGGAAACAGGACGCGCTAGATTATCATTCTCAGGGAAGACCAGGTAAAATCCAGGTCATACCAACTAAACCAACAAATTCACAGAGGGACTTAGCGCTGGCTTATTCGCCGGGCGTTGCAGAACCCTGTTTGAGAATAGCAGAAAATAAAGAAGACGTTTATAAATATACTGCCAAAGGTAATTTGGTTGCTGTCATTAGCAATGGTACGGCGGTGCTTGGCCTGGGAGATATTGGTCCAGAGGCAGGCAAGCCGGTTATGGAAGGTAAAGGCCTTTTATTTAAGATATTTGCCGATATCGATGTGTTTGATCTGGAACTGGATACCAAGAATGTTGATGATTTCGTGAAAATTGTCAAAGCATTGGAGCCAACTTTTGGCGGGGTCAACCTGGAAGACATCAAGGCCCCAGAATGTTTTGAGATCGAGCGGCGTTTGAAAGAAGAGATGACTATCCCGGTGATGCACGATGACCAGCACGGAACGGCGATCATTTCTGCAGCGGCGCTGATCAATGCCTGCGAGTTGCAAAAGAAGAAAATGGAAAAGATCAGGATTGTAGTGAACGGTGCCGGTGCGGCAGCCATTTCCTGTACCAGACTCTATGTTTCACTGGGTGCGAAAAAAGAAAACATCGTGATGTGCGACCGTTCCGGTGTCATCAGAAATACAAGAGAAAATCTCGACGACATTAAAGCAGAATTTGCGACTTCAAGAAAAATTGATACGCTTGAAGAGGCAATGAAAGATTCGGATGTGTTTATTGGCTTATCTTCCGCGGATTGCGTGACTGAAGATATGTTGAAATCCATGGCGAAGAACCCGATCGTGTTTGCTATGGCGAATCCCAATCCGGAGATCAACTACGAGTTGGCATTGTCTTCGCGTAAAGATTTAATTATGGCGACCGGACGTTCGGATTATCCAAACCAGGTCAATAATGTACTCGGATTCCCATATATATTCAGGGGAGCATTGGACGTTCGTGCGACCAGCATCAACGAACCGATGAAGATCGCTGCGGTGATGGCTATCGCAGACCTTGCTAAGAAGCCGGTGCCTGAGGCCGTCAATATGGCCTATAATGAAACCAATATTAAATTTGGTAAACATTATATCATTCCTAAACCTATCGATCTCCGTTTGATGACCAATGTATCTTCGGCTGTAGCTAAGGCTGCTATTGAATCTGGTGTTGCGAGAAAGACCATTACGGATTGGGATGCCTATGAAGAAGAATTGAAACGCAGACTGGGGCTGGATGATGCCATCATGAGGGCCATTACCAATAAGGCGAAATCAGATCCTAAACGTGTGGTTTTTGCTGAGGCAGACAATTATAAGATCTTAAAAGCTGCCCAGATTGTCAGGGAGGAGAATATAGCCATCCCTATTTTACTGGGCAACAGAGATACTATACGCAAACTCATTGCGGAAAATGCACTGGAACTTGACGGCGTGGAGATCATAGATATTCTGCAGGAACCTCAGAGAACCAAGAAATATGCAGATGCACTTTATCAGAAGCGTCAGAGAAAAGGCGTAACCCCTGTAGATGCCGCAAAATTCATGAGAGACAGGAACTACTTCGGCGCTTCAATGGTGGAGTTTGGAGAGGCAGATGCGATGATCTCCGGTTTGACCAAGAACTATGCCACAACCATCAAGCCTGCCCTGCAGGTGATCGGGAGTGAGAAGGGCCGGGTAGCGGGAATGTATATGATGATGACAAAACAAGGCCCTGTGTTTTTTGGTGATACCACGGTAAATGTAGACCCGACAGCAGAAGAACTGGTAGACCTGACTTTGCTGATCGAGCGTGCGGTGAGCAAGCTGAACATTAAGCCACGAATTGCATTGCTGTCTTATTCAAATTTCGGTTCCAACGAAGGTGTCGTTCCTGAAAAAGTGCGTGCGGCGGTTAAGATATTGCATGAAAAACATCCGGAGATGGTGGTCGATGGAGAGATGCAGGCCAACTTTGCAATGAACAAGGCATTGCTTAAAGATAATTTCCCTTTCAGCAGGTTGGCAGATGAGCCAGCCAATACCTTGATATTCCCTAACTTAGAGTCTGGAAACATCGCCTATAAGTTGTTGCAGGAGCTGGGCGGTGCGGAAGCCGTAGGCCCGATCTTGCTGGGTTTGAAAAAGCCTGTTCATATTGTTCAACTTGGAAGTTCTGTCAGAGAAATCGTAAATATGGTTACCTTAGCGGTATTGGATGCGCAAGGAAAAGAGCAGGAATTGTCTCAGAAAAAAGGCGGTCTACTGAAGAGAATAACTAAGAAATAATTATGTACGAATATATTGATGGTAAATTAACCTTTAAGTGTCCAACTTACATTATTGTAGAAGCTGGGGGGGTGGGGTACCACATAAATATATCTTTAAATACGTATTCTAATCTTCCGGATACCGAAAGATGCAAGATCTATACCTGGCTCTCCATCAAAGAAGATGCCCATACATTGTATGGTTTTGCAGATGAAGGGGAGAGAAGATTGTTCCTGCACCTGATCTCTGTATCCGGTATCGGACCAAATACAGGCAGAATGATGCTGTCTTCGATTACTCCGGTTGAAATTCAAACGGCCATCGTAAAGGGGGACCTCGCTCTGATTCAAAAGATTAAAGGAATCGGTGCGAAGTCTGCTCAGCGGCTCGTATTGGAGCTGCAGGATAAACTGAAGAAAGAAGGAACAGGATCATTGATCGCTGCTCCATTAAATCATACGGTACGTGACGAGGCGCTATCTGCCTTATTGATGCTGGGTTTTGCTAAGCCGGCTTCAGAAAAAGTGATAGACAAAATAGTGAAAGATAGCGGAACTGACCTCTCCGTAGAACAAATGATCAAACTTGCTTTAAAGAATTTATAATAGTTAACGCCATTGAGAAATTCATTTACTTTAATCTTTTTTCTGATTATTTTCTTTGGCTTGCAGAACGCTTTCTCGCAGGTAAGACCTGATCAGGGCGTACGCGATACCATCAGAAACAACATGGGTATCAAGGAAAAGCAGCGGCTTGGCATCAGCCCAGGTAAAAATCCTTTTTCCCCGCTGCCTTCAAACATCACCAGGGAGGTGGAATATGATGCCATTAACAAAAGATACATCATCCGCCAACTGATCGGAAACCGTTTCTATGCCCCGCCACAATACCTGACCATCGAAGAATATCAGCGTCTGATCAACAGTGAGATCAAGAGGGACAACTGGAGGTCGCTGTCTGACGCAGAGGTAAATGATGTAAGGAGTACAGGGATTATCCCAAGTTTGAAAGTAAACAGCAAGGCCTTCGAACGAATATTTGGGGGGACAACGATTGATATACAGCCCCGCGGGGAGGCAGAGCTCACCTTCCTGGGAAGGGTCAATAAGAATGAAAACCCTTTGTTTAATGAAAGACAAAGGGTGCAGAGCAATTTTGACTTCAACCAGCGGATTCAAATGGATGTGCTCGGCAATATCGGGACGAAGCTCAAAATCAACATGAACTACAATACGGAGGCTCAGTTTGACTTTGAAAACCAGGTGAAACTGGATTATACGGGTGGCCCGGATGAGATCATCAAGAAGATTGAGGCGGGAAATGTGACCTTTCCATTGAATACATCGCTGATCACCGGGACTCAGGCCTTATTTGGTGTGAAAACACAGCTGCAGTTCGGGAAGTTGAATGTCAGTACCATTTTTACCCAGCAGAAGTCGCAGTCTAAAGAAATACAGATCACCAATGGCGCCCAGCAAAATGAGTTCAGGATCAATGGCGATAACTATGAAGCCAATAAGCATTACTTTTTAGCCAAATATTTTAGGGACAACTACAACCGGTCGGTAGCCAATCCCCCAACAATCATGTCGGGGATCAACATCACCAAAATGGAAGTCTGGATTACCAACAAGACAGGAAATACGCAGGACTCGAGGGATGTATTGGGCTTTATCGATCTAGGAGAAAACCAGGTTTTTAATACCACCCAATTGCAGGGTGGGCCGGGGTATTCCGTGCTGCCATCGGGCTTTGTGGCCCCGGGATCTCCACAGCAATCCAACGATTTGCTTCAAAAGCTTCCGCCCGGGGCGCGGTTAACCAATTCAAATGATGTTATTTCCTATTTTCAGGGAAATGGGGGTACAGATAACTTTGCCAAGCTGACCTATGCGAGAAGGCTATCGGACAGAGAATATGTTTTTCATCCCCAGTTGGGTTATTTGTCGTTAAACAATGCATTGAATGCGGATGAGGTTCTTGCCGTCGCATTTCGGTATACCTATAATGGGGTGGAGTATCAGGTAGGGGAGTTTTCAACGGATGTCTCTTTTGATCAGTCGGCTCCGCAGGTATTGTATGCCAAACTATTAAAGAATGAAACGACAAAAGTAAACCTGCCAACCTGGGCGCTGATGATGAAAAACATTTATTCATTGGGTCAGTACCAGATCAGTCCGCAGAATTTTAAACTGGATATCTTCCGGATAGATGACAATTCGGGCGTAGAAAAGCCCTTGATCACGGAGGGTGTGAATACCAACAATAAACTTTGGATCCAGATCACCGGACTGGACAGACTGAACCAGCAGGATGAGCGCAAGCCGGACGGCGTGTTTGATTTTAAAGCAGAAAACAGGCCCTTCTCCACATCGGCAAACGATGGGTCAAATTACTCAGGAGGCAATTTCGGTTCATCCGGAATGAACAATTCCTCTTCCAGTATGGCTTCATTTTCGACCAATACCACGAAAGGATATGTAACCATTGACCCCTTAAACGGGCGGATCATTTTTCCATTGGTAGAACCTTTTGGTGACGATTTGGCCGCGCAGTTTTCTCCGGGTGAACAGGCCCTTATCGATAAATATACCTTCAGGCAGCTTTACGATTCTACGAAGGTTATTGCCCAGCAACTGTTTACCAAGCAGAACAGGTACATCATTAAAGGTGCCTACCAGTCTGACGTGGCCTCGGAATTCAGCTTAAATGCGATTAATGTTCCGGAAGGATCCGTAAAAGTATTTTCGGGTTCGATGCCTTTACAGGAAGGTGCCGATTTTACCGTAGATTATCAGGGCGGACGGGTGAAGATCTTAAACACCGCTTTATTGTCGTCCGGTCAACCCCTCCGGATCTCTACAGAAAACAATGAGCTGTTTGGTTTGCAGCAGCGATCCTTGTTTGGAACGCGGCTAGACTATAGGGTGAGTAACAAGCTAAACCTTGGGGGAACGGTGATGAACCTGACGGAAAAGCCATTGACACCTAAAGTGAACATCGGGGAAGAGCCGATTTCCAATACCATATGGGGAATGGATGTAAATTACAGTTCGGCTTCCCGGTTTTTGACCAAGCTGGTTGATAAATTGCCATTTATCTCGACCAAGGAGCCATCGACTTTTACGTTCTCCGGGGAGTTCGCTCAATTGATACCGGGCCATCCAAGGGCTTTAAATTTTGCGGGCAACAACAGTGGGATCAGTTACCTGGATGATTTTGAGGCCTCAAGATCTGTAATCGACTTAAAAAGCTCTATCGCCTGGCAGCTTTCGGCCACACCACAGCTCTTCCCCGAATCCCGCCTGATGGATGATCTTGCCTATGGTTACAACAGGGCGAAGATCGCATTTTATAATATTGACCCTACATTTTATAATCGGGCGGCCACCAATATACCGGCCAGCGTAAGAAACAATACGACTGAGATGTCTAATCATTATGTCAGGGAAATCATAGAACAGGAAGTTTTTCCTTTTAAGGAGATCGCTACCGGACAGCAGATTACTTTGCCTACATTGGACGTGGCTTTCTATCCAAACTTGCGCGGGCCGTACAATTACACACCCAACGGCTTCAACCCGGACGGTACACTGACGAATCCAAGATCCCGTTGGGGCGGTCTGTTCAGAAGAATTGAGACCAATGATTTTGAAGCCTTGAATATTGAGTTTATAGAAATGTGGGTGATGGACCCCTTTATCTATAAGCCAAATTCTATAGGGGGGGATTTATATTTTAACCTGGGAAATATCTCAGAAGATATTTTGAAGGATGGACGAAAGTCCCTGGAAAACGGCCTGCCAGCTGATGGAAACCCGGACAAATATGAAGAAACTAGTTGGGGCAGGGTACCTAAACTGCAACCGGTCGTGCAGGCCTTTGACAATGATCCCAATGCCCGGAAAAGACAGGATGTTGGATTGGATGGTTTGTCAAATGAAGATGAGAAAGTGAAATTTGGCCCGCGCATCAACCAGATCAAACCCCAGTTGAATGCGGATGCTGCTGCGAAATTAGATAATGACCCTTCTTCGGATGATTATTCCTATTTCAGAGGGGGCATTCTGGATCAAATGAACGCAGGTATTTTGAAGCGCTATGAAAGCTACAACGGGACGGAAGGGAATTCAAAAACATCGCAGCAATCTGTAGAAGATCTGGGACTGGAAAATTCTGCGTCGACATCATTGCCGGATGGAGAAGATGTAAACCGCGACAACAACATGACGCAGTCTGACGAATACTTTGAATATAAGGTGTCGATGCGTCCCGAAGACCTGGTGGTCGGTCAGAACTTCATCACCGATAAGGTAACCTCGCAGGTAGAATTAAGGAACGGACAGGTTAGACCGGTTACCTGGTACCAGATTCGGATTCCGATTTCTCAATACACGCAGAAAGTAGGGACGATCCAGGATTTTAAATCAATCCGTTTTATACGGATGTTTATGACCAACTTTGCCGATACGGCGGTGATGAGATTTGGAAAGATCCAGTTGGTGAGGGGAGAATGGCGTCAATTTAATGCAAAGAATGAAATTCAGGATGTGATTGCTGATCCGTCTATACAGCCCGCTCTGCCGGACAATTCGACCATCGATGTGGCCACTGTAAATATCGAGGAAAACGGAAAGCGTACGCCAATTCCTTATGTCGTTCCTCCAGGCATAGAGCGCGAGAGAGATTTTAGCAATTTCAGAGGGGATACCCGTCAAAATGAGCAATCTCTTTCTGTGACTTTCAAGGATCTGAGAGATGGGTATGGCCGCGCAGCATTTAAAACATCCTTCAATGATTTCAGGTCGTATAAGCGCCTGGAAATGTTTGTCCATCTGGAAGCTATAGGTACAACCGTATTAAATGACAATGACCTGAGTGCTTTCTTAAGGATCGGTACCGATAACCAGGACAATTATTATGAGTATGCTTTGCCTTTAAAGGTAACCAATCCGGGTTCGACAGATCCCTATGCGATATGGCCTGAACAAAATAATATAAATATAGAACTGGAATTGTTTCAGAAGGCTAAAATAGCCCGTAACAATGCCAATTGGCCGATCAATATCCCTTTTGTTTATACCAACGGTTCCAGTACCATAACGGTAAAGGGACAGCCGGACATGAGTAAGGTCCGTGTGTATATGGTGGGGGTGAAAAATCCATTGCGCAATCCGGCAAGTCAGGGAAGTGACGATGGCTTGGACAAAAGCGGTCAAATCTGGTTTAATGAATTGCGGCTTACGGAGTTTGATGAGCGCGGTGGCTGGGCGGCAAATGCACGGATCAGCGCTAAGCTGGCTGATTTCGCGGATGTAAACATTTCAGGAAGCAAAGCGACTGTTGGCTTTGGCTCGCTTGAAAAGCGCGTCAGTGAAAGGAACCGGGCAGACAATACCTTTTTTGATGTTTCATCCAGTATGGAGCTTGGCAGGTTCTTTCCTCAGAAAACAGGCATCAAGATCCCGATGTATGTAAGCTACTCCAGCCAGGTGAGTACACCTCAATACAATCCCCTGACGCCAGATATTGAGTTGAAAAATGCATTGGATGGTGCCAGTAAGAAACAGAAAGATTCCATTCTCAACTATGCGCAGGACCTGACCACACGCAGCAGTCTCAATTTTACCAATGTGCGCAAGGAAAGGGTGAATACAGAGAAGCCAGCTAAACTATGGGACGTGGAGAACCTGAGCGCCAGCTATGCGCAGACCAAGCTGGCCCATCGTGATTTTATCAATGAGAATACCATTCAGGAAACTTATCGTGCTTCCCTGGCCTATAATTATTCCGGAGAACCGCGAAATTATCAGCCTTTTGATAAGCTCATTAAATCCAATACACTAAAGTTATTGAAGGACTTCAACTTTAGCCTGCTGCCGAGCGCAGTTATTTTCAGGGTAGACCTGGACCGTTATTATGCCGAAAACACACTTCGGAACAATGATCCGAACAACTATATCCCAGTCAACACCACATTCAATAAAAACTTCCTGGTGACCCGTGTATACGGGATATCCTGGAATTTGAGTAAATCGCTGACGCTGGATTTTGATGCGACAAATTATTCGATTATTGATGAGCCGGACGGAAGAATAAACGGTTTGAAAAGAGACACCCTCTGGCAAAACCTGAAGCGCCTGGGCAGGACAACAGACTACAACCATACCATGAACCTGACCTATGCCCTGCCGATCAATAAGATCCCGGGATTGGACTGGCTGACGGTAGCCACCCGGTATGGCACCAATTTTATCTGGCAGACGGAACCTTTATCTACGCTGAACGATCCGCTGATTGATCTGGGCAATACCATACAGAATTCAAGGACCATTCAGCTGAATCCAACGCTGAACCTGACGGGCCTGTATAATAAGTTTGGTTTTATCCGCCGGTCATCCGCTCCCAATGCACCTTCTAAGATTGCCTCATTTTTCACTGGTGTGCTGACAAGTTTTAAGAATATCAATGCTGCCTTTACGCAGACTAAAGGAACGTTTATACCGGGTTATCTTCCGACTACAGATTATTTGGGAATTGACCAGATGACAGGTGCCCCGGGTCTGGGATTTGTATTTGGTAACCAATCCGACCTCCGGTATGAAGCTTTAAGCAAGGGTTGGCTGACCAGGGATACACTTCAAACGCAGTTGTATATCAATACGCTAAGAGAAGATCTCAGTGTGACCAGTATGGTAGAGCCGATACGCGACCTTCGGATTACACTGACTGCGAACAGGAACCGGACAATGAATTACTCATCCAACTTCAGGTACGATGCGGCAATCGGTAGCTTTAGAAACCTGAGTCCGATTACGACCGGTGACTACAGTATTTCGGTGATCACGCTGAAGACCGCTTTTTCCGATAAAAATGGGACTACAGTATCGCAATTGTTTAATCAGTTTATGGCCAACAGGCAGGTTATTTCTCAACGTCTGGGTGCCATCAACCCGAACTCATCAGGCTCTGCCAACGGGTATGCAGAAGGGTATAACAAAGATGCGCAGGACGTAGTTGTGGCTGCATTTTTGGCAGCTTACAATGGAAAGGATGCTTCTTCATCCAGCCTGAATTCACAGCCTAAAATACCGCTGCCCAACTGGAGGCTGAATTACAGCGGCTTGACCAGGTTGCCATTTTTAGAGAAGAATTTTAGGTCTATCGATTTGCGTCATTCTTACCGTTCGGTGTACAGTATCAATGGTTTTAACTCCTTGCTCCGGTATGAGGAAACAGATGGTTTTGTGAGCAGCAGAGATGCCAATCTCAACTTCCTGCCTCAATATCAATATTCCCAGATCACGATTGCCGAGCAGTTTGCCCCGCTTATTGGAATAGATACCCGCTTGAAAAACAATCTGACAGCCAATTTTGAGGTGGGCAGAACAAGAATGCTAGGGCTTAGTCTGTCCAACAGCCAATTGGCACAACTGTCTGAGAATAATCTTGTTTTTGGATTGGGCTACCGGACCACTAAATTCAGATTTCCTTTTGGCATGTTCAGTCAGCTGAAAATGAACAACAATATGGACTTTAAACTGGATGTGTCTGTAAGGGACAATAAAACCGTGATCTACAGGGCCGATATTATTGATGCAGAGGTGTCTTCAGGAGCTAAAAATATCACGTTCAGGCCGAGTGTTGATTATGTGCTGAACCAGCGTTTTAATGTTCGCTTATTTTATGATTCGAATATTACCAAGCCCTATACTTCTCAAACGTTTAATACATCATTCAGTAATTTTGGATTTAGTTTGCGCGTAACGCTCAATTAGCATTGCTATAAATACGAATTTAATTACCTTTGACCATCAAATAAATAGAACATGAATTTTCCATCAGAATTAAAGTACACCAAAGACCACGAATGGGTTAGAGTTGAAGGCAATGAAGCTTACATTGGAATAACTGATTTTGCACAGCGTGAGCTGGGTGATATTGTTTATATCGATATCAATACGGTCGGTGACGAAGTGAATAAAGATGATGTATTTGGTACGGTTGAGGCGGTGAAAACAGTTTCTGACCTTTTTATGCCTGTTACAGCTACCGTTTTAGAAATTAATGAGGTCTTGAACAACAATCCTGAACTGGTGAATTCTGATCCTTATGGTGAAGGATGGATGGTGAAGGTAAAGATCTCAGACGATTCTGAATTGGACAGTTTATTAAGTGCTGACGCTTATAAGGCTTTGGTTGGGGCATAATCCTGAATGCGTATTCTTAAGAACTTAAAATATTATAAATGGGCCCTGGTCTGGTCTGTTGTCATTTTTATTCTTTGTGGTATAGAAATGCCCCCAATGGAAACAGAAGGGTTTTTCTTTGTAGGGTTTGATAAACTGGCGCATCTGGGCTTCTTTTTCGTTTTAACAATATTGTTGTTTTACGGTAAAATCAGGTATCAGCACAATTACAGTTTTAGTTCTCTGACCATTCTTAAGATCGTTTTGATTACCGGAACTTTAGGAGCGGGGATTGAACTGATGCAGTGGTTGTTTTTTTACTACCGCTCAGCAGAATGGTGGGACTTTTTCTGTGACATGACTGGTGTGTTTATGGGGGTCTTCAGCTATATTTTATTGCATAAATCTCATTACAATGAAAAAGACGTTTAGCCTGCTGATGATTGTTTTTTGCGTGGCTCTTTGCCAGGGTTGTGGTATTTTTAAAGGAGGCTGCAAGTGTCCGCCGGTAAGCTATAACAATTTGCCCTAGTTGGGCAGGCCATATTCGTTGTTATCTGGTTGTATTTAAATTGTTACCCGATTTTTCTTCTTTCGGGCAAACCTATTGTTATCACCTCAGTCTGATAAGTTAACTTTAGGAAATTTTAAACACACAGATGAACACACTGATTAAACATACAATCTTAATTCTTTTACTATTTTTCGGATACGTTGTCCAGGCACAAACCAAGAATGGGGTGGTCAGGGGCAAGGTAACCAATTCTAAAGATCAAAAGCCCGTAGATTATGCCTCTGTGGCCGTGCGAAATCTTGCGGATTCCAGTATCGCAGGCTCTATGAATACCAGTGCTGCGGGAACCTTTGAAATCAAAGGCTTACAGCCGGGTAAGTATCGTTTGATGGTCGCTTTCCTTGGGTTAAAAAGTGTAAATAAGGATTTCACCATTACCGCTGCCCTGCCTGCTGTCAATCTCGGAGAGATCATCATGGAAGATACAGGAGTAGACCTCGCAACGGTAGAAATTAAAGGAGCAGCAACGCCAGTTGTCGTCAAAAAAGATACACTGGAGTTTAATGCAGCTGCCTTTAAAGTACGGGAGAATGCCGTAGTAGAGGATGTTCTGAAGCGGCTTCCAGGTGTTGAAGTGGGTAAAGATGGTGCTGTAACGGCCCAGGGTGAAAAGGTCACCAGGGTAAGGGTCGATGGCAAAGATTTCTTTGGAGGTGATCCAACACTGGCGACAAAGAATCTCCCGGCAGATATGATTGACAAGATCCAGGTGATTGACATGATGTCCGATCAGTCGCAGTTCACGGGAATAGACGATGGCAACAGAGAAAAGGTGATCAATATCACGACCCGAAAAGACAAAAAGAACGGATTCTTTGGGAATAGCACGGCTGGATATGGTTCAGATGAAAGGTATGATGTCAATGCCAATGTGAATAAGTTTAAGGGCAACCAGCAGATTTCAGCAATTGCACAATTCAACAATGTCAACAAACAGAATTTTGGTGATTTTGCCGGTGGAGGTAGTCAGAGAAGGTTTCAATCACAGGAAGGGGGTGCTTCACAGCCTGGTGTGACGACCACCAGCGCGGCAGGGATCAACTTTGCCGATCTGTACACGGATGGTACGGAGATCGGTGGTAGTTACTTTTTTAACAGGACCTCTTTGTTTATCGATCAAAATAGCTTGAGGCAGAATTTGCTGGGCAATCAAACCACAACCTTTGATGAGGACTTATTAAGTACGACCAAGAAGACAAACCATCGTTTCAATTTTACGATTGATACCAAGTTGGATTCTTCTACCTCGATACGGGTACGACCTGAGATTAATTTCGTTCAAACCGACCTCAGCCGCACGAACAATTACATCAACGATTACGGTACCAGAACTACTGTGGGCAACCAAAAGTTTAGTACCAAGTCGACCACACCAAATGTAAACAACAACATTTTGTTGCGCAAGCGTTTTGAGAAAAGAGGGCGTACACTTTCCTTAAATCTCAATACCAGTATCAATAACAGTGATTCAGATAATTACAATTACATCTCCAACCAAACAACAGATGCCTCTGGTGTGACCAATGAACTCACCGATCAGTTGAATGATCAGACTTCTGAGTCGTTCGGACATAGCTCCAGATTGGTCTACACAGAGCCTGTAGGTAAAAATGGACTGAGTCTCGAAATGAATTACGAGAACCGATATAATTATGATATTTCTAAACGCTTTGCTTATGATTTCAATCCGGTGACCTCAAAATATGACATCATAGATACGAGATACACCAATACCTTTGAGAATACCACCTGGACAAATGCCTTAGGCGCCAGTTTGAACAAATATGCGGTAAAGTATCAATGGAACATCGGTTTGGGTGTGCAAAATACCGACCGGGAAAACCTGAACTTAAGTACAGATGATAAATACACGCAAAACTTTTACAATTTTGTGCCGACAGCTCAATACCGTTACACCTTTAGCAACAGTAAACGCTTGAGCATCCGGTACAGGGGTAATACACAGCAGCCAAGTATTTCTCAAATACAGCCTATTCCTGACAACACGAATACGCAAAGTATCCCGATTGGAAACCCAGACTTAAAGCCTGCATTTACAAACAACCTAATGGTGTTTTACAACAACTTTGACTTTGCTAAATTCCGGTCGTTGTTCCTGTTCGCAAGTTTGTCCCAAACTTTTAACGGCTTTGGAAACAACAGCATGCTGATCGAAGATGCCAATGATGAAAACAGGGGAAAGATAGCCGTGAAGCCAGTGAACGTTGATGGGGTATATGAAGCCAGATTGGGATCCAACGTTGGCTTGCCAATGATCACCGGCAATAAGCTGAACCTGAATATCTCTTTACGTGGAGGTTATCAGCGTGGTGTGAATTTTACCAATTCTATTGAAAACATTACCAATGATTTCAACATCACACATGGGTATAAACTGGTGTCATCTCTGGATAAATTTGATATCAATGCAGGGATTAACGGCTCTCTTTATCGGGCTACGTATTCAGCGCAGCCAGGTTCAAATACCACGTATTACACCTTAAATCCTACATTGGACATCAGCTACCTGTTTCCTGGTAATATCCGTCTGGCAGTCGACCTGGACTATTTTCAAAATACCGGCCGCGGTGCTAATTTTGACACCAAGTTTACGTTGCTGAATTCTTATATCAGCAAGCAATTCTTTAAAAACCGGGGCACTTTTAAATTGGCCGTAAATGATGCTTTAAATCAGAACCAGGGAATCAGCAGAACTTCCGGCAACAACACCATCACCGATTTGAACTTCAATGTATTAAAGCGCTATTATATGTTGTCCTTCACGTATTCTCTAAACAAAATGGGTGGCAGAACGATGGATGGCGATTCCAGGGGCGGGCCCGATGGCAGGCCGGGAGGTGGTAGTGGAATGCGCATGAGAATGTAGCGCTCTATTTGGATTTATTATAAATAATGGGTAAATTGCGGCTCCCAATGGGATAATCCATTTAATAAATATACATAGATGAAACTTTCACAGCTAAACCCAGGAGAGCGGGGTACCATAGTCGCATTTACAGATCTTGAAATGTCTGTGAAATTAATGGAAATGGGTTGCCTGCCTGGAGAAACTGTTGAGGTGGAACGTTTGGCACCGCTTGGTGATCCTATTGCTATCCGCGTTGCGGGATACCAACTTTGTTTGCGCAAAAGCGAAGCATCTATTATTATAATTCAGTAATCGGTTTGGCGAAAGATATTAAAATTGCTTTAGTTGGAAACCCCAACACGGGGAAATCTACACTGTTCAACCTGCTCACAGGCTTAAATCAAAAGATTGGAAATTTTCCGGGGATTACCGTAGATAAGAAAGTCGGCTATACCAGGTTGCCAGATGGCAGGGAAGCGGAGATCATCGATTTACCCGGAACATATAGCCTTTATCCTAAAAGTAAGGATGAGGGTATCGTATTTCAGGTGCTCGCCGATCCGGCAAATCCAAGTTATCCCGATATGATTGTGCTCGTCGCTGACGCGACAAATCTCCGCAGAAATCTACTACTTTATACACAGGTTGCAGATTTAGGTCTGCCGGTTGTGCTGGCCCTGAATATGACCGATATGGCTAAGAAGGAAGGGATAGCAGTAGATATCGACAAGCTATCGGCAAAACTGGGGATACAGATCGTTGCCATTTCTGCGCGAAATAATTCAGGGTTGGATCAGTTGAAGGAAGCGATAAAAAATACCACCTCCTTTGCTACACAAACCGCAGGTGCCGATCTGCATATGCTGGCCCCGGCTGCCATTGACGAAATTAAAGATTATTTAAAGATAAAGAACGACTATCTGGCGCTGCAGTTCCTGCATCAGCATGAGCATCTGGCTACTTTTAAGGCTGCCGATCATGAGCGGATCGAACAGATTGAACGGGACCATGATTTTCATTCGTCGAAGTTACAGGCTGCGGAAACCGTCGCCCGGTACCGCTACCTCAGTACGGTGCTGACAGGTGTTATTGAAGATACCGGTGCGGAAAAGAAATTCGCATTCAGCGATAAACTGGACAGCATATTGACCCACCGTTTTTGGGGACTGTTTATCTTTATAGGCATTCTGTTCTTTATCTTCAATGCTATTTTCACCTGGTCCTCCTATCCAATGGAACTCATTGAGTATACATTTGTCTGGCTGACGAATTATGGTCATGAACACCTTCCTGGTGGGTTGCTGACCGATTTGTTTTTGGACGGTATTCTCGCAGGGTTAGGTGGTATTGTTATTTTTATTCCACAGATTGCCATCTTATTTGCACTGATTTCTATTTTGGAAGATACAGGGTACATGGCCAGGGTAACCTTTATGATGGACAGGATCATGCGGAAGTTTGGATTGAGCGGTAAGTCTGTCGTCCCGATGATTGGAAGTATCGCCTGTGCGGTACCGTCAATCATGAGTGCAAGAAACATCGAGAGCTGGAAAGACCGGATCATCACCATTATGGTGGCACCTCTGGTGAGTTGTTCAGCAAGGCTGCCCGTTTATACTTTGCTGATCTCCCTGGTTGTTCCTGAGGATACCATATGGGGCTTTGTTAGTCTCCAGGGTTTAACTTTAATGGGTATGTACCTGATCAGTATTGTCGCCGCACTGCTGGTGGCATTCGTCATGAAGTTTATCATCAAAGCCAAAGAGAAATCTTATTTTATCATGGAACTTCCGGTGTACAGGATGCCCCGCTGGGCCAATGTGATTTACACCATGTATGAGAAGTCTAAAACCTTTGTTATAGAAGCTGGTAAAGTGATCATCGCGATCTCCATTGTCCTATGGGTATTGGCTACTTATGGTCCTTCAGAACGGTTTGAAGCGATTGAAGCGAAATACGCCGCGATAGAGGCACAAAAAGACAGTGTACAGATCGCTACACTGGAACGGGATAAGTCTGCAGAAAAGCTGGAAAACTCTTATGCAGGCATACTTGGACATATGATCGAGCCGGCCATCCGGCCTCTGGGTTTTGACTGGAAGATCGGCATCGCATTGATTACTTCATTTGCTGCCAGGGAAGCATTTGTAGGGACTATGGCTACGATCTATAGTGTAGAGGGAGGAGATGAGGAAGTTGGCACGATCCGAAGTAAGATGCTGGCGGCAAAGAATGCAGAAGGGCTTCCGGTTTTTACTTTCGCCACCGCATTTTCTTTAATGTTGTTTTACGCTTTTGCTATGCAATGTATGAGTACGGTAGCCATTGTATACAGGGAGACCAAGTCATGGAAATGGCCGGTCATTCAATTGGTTTACATGACTGCCATGGCTTATATCGCCAGTCTAATTGCATATCAGCTGTTAAAATAATTCTTTATCTTAGCTATTGTGGAGAAAACGGATCTTTTAGCACAATATATGCCGGCTGCAGCTGCGCCTGTCATCGCGAAATGGATAGATTATTTCCAATGTGAGTTTAAGATCTCCAAAAGCCGGTCAACGAAATTAGGCGATTATCGTCATCCTTTTAGAAATGAAGGGCACAAGATCTCGGTCAACAACAATCTTAATCCATATGCTTTCCTCGTGACGACGGTTCATGAGTTTGCGCATTTGCTCACCTGGAATGATCATAAGAACAAAGTGAAGCCGCATGGAGAGGAGTGGAAGCATAATTTTAAGCGAATGATGAACCCTTTCCTTGAGCAGCAGGTATTTCCTGAGGACATCAGGCAGGCGGTGGTATCTTATTTGAGCAATCCTTCTGCTGCCAGCTGTACCGATCTTAAACTGTCCAGGGCACTGAAACAGCACGATCAGCTGATTACAAAAACACACCTGGAAGAATTGCCGCTGCATACGATTTTTACAATCAAGGATGGGCGTAAGTTTAGGAAAGGGGAGCGGCTGAGGAAGCGTTACAGATGTGAGTGTCTCGACAATGGCAAAATCTATCTCTTTAATCCCCTGGCTGAAGTTGTTGTTTCAGGTCAGTAGGCCAACAGTCTGTTTATAACCTCTTCCAATTTGCTTTTGGCTAAAAAGCTGTCTTCTAAAATTTTATTCATAGGTATGGCGGTATCCAGACTTGCGCAACGCATGATCGGTGCATCCAGGTATTCAAAGCAATTTTCGGAGATCCATGCAGCAAGCTCGGCCCCAAATCCGCTGCCTAAAGTATCTTCATGCAGGATCATTACCCTTCCGGTTGCTTTTACGGCCTCCTTTACAGCCTCTTTATCCCAGGGCTGCAGGCTGCAAAGGTCTACCAGGGTGGCCGAAACATCAGGATGCTTGTCTAAATACGCCAGGGCCCAGTGCACTCCAAGACCATAGGTGATGATGCTCAACTGGGTTCCTTCACGCAATAGATTGGCTTTGCCGATTTCTGTAGTATAATATCCATGTGGTACCATACCGCTAAAGCTTCTGTACAGATATTTGTGTTCGAAGTAGATGACCGGGTTGGGATCTTCAATCGCTGCGAGCAAAAGGCCTTTGGCATTGTATGGGAATGCAGGGTAGACCACTTTTAAACCAGGTGTCTTGGTAAACCAGGCTTCATTGCTCTGTGAGTGAAAAGGTCCGGCACCAGTACCTGCACCGGTAGGCATACGCACCACTACATCTGCTTTTTCGCCCCATCGGTAGTGGGTCTTGGCCAGGTTATTGACAATTTGGTTGAACCCGCAGGATACAAAATCCGCAAACTGCATTTCTACGACAGCTTTGTAGCCGTTGATAGAAAGTCCTAATCCCGCACCCACAATAGCCGACTCACAAATGGGGGTATTTCTAACCCTCCCTCTGCCAAACTCCGCAACGAAACCATCGGTGATTTTAAAAGCGCCGCCATATTCCGCAATATCCTGGCCCATGAGTACCAGATTTGGATGGCGCTCCATACCCAATCTTAATGCATCTGTAATGGCATCAAGGTAACGGAGCTCCCTGCTTTCCTTTGGTACTTCAGTAATTTCATGAACATAGGGGAAGTATATGTCTGCCAATTCTGTCGCAGGGTCTGCGATCGGCTCAGGTTCATTAAAGGCGGCCTCTACTTCGGCTTCTATTTCTTTCTTAAATATAGCTTTGATACTGGTAATATGCGCTTCGTTTAAAACGCCAAGTCCGCTGAGGTAGGACTCGAAATTTGCGATAGGGTCTTTTTTTTGCCATTCCTCAAAAAGCTCTGCCGGCACATATTTTATTCCTGAAGCTTCCTCATGGCCCCTCATCCGGAAGGTCATGCATTCCACCAGCACGGGCCGTGGATTCTGCCGGATGTCTTCTGCCAATGCTGAAAAGGCATCATAGACCTCCAGTATATTATTGCCGTCAATCTGAATACCCTCCATGCCATAACCTATGGCTTTATCAACGAGCGCTCTACAGTTGAACTGCTCTTTAATTGGTGTAGAAAGCCCGTAGCCATTATTTTCAATTAGAAAGATGACCGGCAGCTGCCAGACAGCGGCTACGTTCAGTGCCTCATGAAAATCTCCCTCACTGGTTGCGCCCTCGCCGGTAAAAACGAGGGTAGCCTGTGCTTTTTCTGAAAGCACATCCCCAAGAGCAATGCCATCAGCGAGGGCCAGTTGAGGGCCCAGATGGGAGATCATCCCAATAATTTTATGTTCTTGTGTCCCGAAATGAAAACTGCGGTCGCGTCCTTTGGTAAAGCCGGTCAGTTTGCCCTGCCATTGGGCCATGAGTTTTTTAAGTGGGATATCTCTTGTCGTAAACACACCCAGATTGCGGTGCATGGGCAGAATATATTCAGAACTTTGCATGGCAAGTGTACTGCCCACCGCGATGGCCTCCTGGCCAATGCCAGAAAACCATTTGCCTATCCGTCCCTGGCGGAGCAGAATAAGCATCTTCTCTTCGACCATTCTGGGATAGAGTAAGCGCTTATACAAGCTGATTAAAGTAGCATCATCTTTGTGTTTTCTGTTAAATTGCATACCCTTAATGTTCAACTTGTAAGTTTAAAGATTTTAGAGGGCTTTAAGGTGCTTTAGTCTCTTTATTTTTTTCTTCCCAGAGCTTAGAAAATGATTTATCCGCAATTTCAGGGCTGCTTCTGTATTTGCCCCAGATCCTGCTGAAGAGATGTTTAAGAAAGAAGTTCTTTATTTTGCCCCCAATCATATCCATCCTGGAGCGTTTTAGCATACCTGCTTTCCAGATCTTCCAGCCAATATCCTCAACTTTAGAGTTGTCATGCTGTGCGGCGGCATCGCGGCGGTTCAGCAGTAACATCTTATGGATGTCTATTTTTGCCGGACAAACCTCTGAGCATTTTCCACACAAACTGGAGGCGTAGCTCAGGTGCTTAAATTCTTTCATACCCTTGAGGTGGGGCGTGATGATCGAGCCAATAGGTCCGCTATAGGTGGTGTTGTATGTATGTCCGCCAATGTTTTTATAAACCGGACAAGCGTTCAGACAAGCGCCGCAACGGATGCAGTATAGGCCTTGCCGCTGTTCTTTCTGAGCGAGTAAATTCGTACGGCCATTGTCCAGTAAGACCACATACATTTCCTCTGGTCCGTCCGTTTCCATTGGTTGTCTCGGCCCGCTCAATATTGTATTATATACTGTTAGATTTTGCCCGGTTCCATGGCTTGCCAGCAGGGGCCAGAAGAGGTCCAGGTCGGTGATAGAGGGGATGACTTTTTCTATGCCTACAATGGCTATATGGATTTTGGGAAATGTGGTACACAGTCTCGCATTGCCTTCGTTTTCAGTGAGTGCAACACTTCCGGTATCTGCAATCAGGAAGTTCCCGCCTGAAATACCGATATCCGCCCTGAGATATTTTTCCCTAAGCAGTTCACGGGCCTTTTGGGTCAGCTGTTCAGGTGTCGCATCTATAGGCGTTCCGAATTTCTCATGAAAGAGCTTAGCGATTTCCTCCTTGCTTAAGTGCATGGCGGGGGTGACGATGTGATACGGCTTTTGACCGAGCAATTGGACAATATATTCGCCAAGATCGCTTTCCAGTGATTCTATATCGTGTTTTTCCAGAAATTCATTCAGATGAATCTCCTCGGTAGTCATGGACTTCGATTTGATCACCGTCTTGCCACCACTTCTATTGATGATGTTTAGGATTTCTTTTTGAGCTTCTGCAACATCATTTGCCCAGATCACCTTGCCGCCTCTTTTATGGAAGTTGGCTTCAAATTCCGGCAGGAATTTGTCCAGGTTCTCCATCACACGCCATTTGATTACGTGTGCTTTCTTCTTCGAGTTCTCCAGGTTCTCGAATTTTGCCAGGCCCCGTTCTACAGCAGCATTATATTTGCCAATATTATGATTGATGGTTTTCCGGTGCCCCGCATCAAACGCCTTCTCATCCGCTTTTACCAAAAATTCCTCAGCAATATTCGTCATGCCCAAATATAAACATTAATAATTGGTCGGTTATTTCTTTACCGTCCCATCTTCATTTTTATCTACCACAGGTCTTTTCACTCCGTTTGCCAGTTCCCAGGCCGTGAAGTATACCAGCTTCGCGCGTTTTGCCAGCATCGGGAAATCAATCTTGCTAATCTCATCACCTGGCTGGTGATAATCGTCGTGAACACCGTTGAAATAGAAAATAACAGGGATGCCGTGCTTAGCAAAATTGTAATGGTCAGAGCGGTAGTAAAACCGGTTTGGATCAGTACGGTTGTTGTAACGCTCATCCAGGGTGATGTTCACATAGTCTTTATTAGCCTTCTTACCAATCCTGTCCAGGTCACTGCTCAGCATGTCGGAACCTATGATGTAGACGAAGTTATTGTCGCTTGCATGGTCTTTATCGCCCCGGCCGATCATGTCTATGTTTAGGTTGGTAATCGTATTGGCCAGAGGAAATACAGGATGCTCCGAATACCATTCAGAACCCAGCAATCCTTTTTCTTCACCTACTACGGTCATAAATAAAATGCTTCTTTTTGGTCCTTTGCCTGCTTTTTTAGCTTTAGCGAAAGCCTCCGCAATCATCAGCACACCTGTCGTTCCGGAGCCATCATCATCCGCACCGTTGTTGATCTTATCTGTACCCAGGGCTGCCGAATCTATTCCAATATGATCATAGTGGCCAGTAATGACCAGTACTTCATGCTTGAGTTTCGGATCAGAACCTTCCAGGAATCCCAATACATTATCGGCTTTTACCGGACTTTCTTCTTTTTTAACATTGGCTGTCAGGACAGCACTAATCTCCTGGGAGGTTGGCTTGCGGCTATCAGCAATCTTTTTTTCAATGGCGGTCAAAGAAGTTTTAGCACCCGCAAGGATTTGATTGGCAGCATTTGTACCAATCATGACGACTGCTACTTCTGAACCATTGTTCATACGGTCCAGATTTTCTTTAGTCTTCAGTACCAGTTGTTCTGAACGCAGATAGCCTTTCAAATTTTCAGGCAGGTTGTCCACTACAGGATCGATCACAACGATACCGGCTACCTTATTTTCAATCAGAAATCTTATTTTACCATTCAATGCTGCACTTTGAGACCTGGCAGTAGCTTTTGTGGCATCTGCCTTTTCTATCGGATCTCCTGATTTTATGATCATGACTACCTTGCCTGCAAGAGACAAACCTTCAAAATCATTATACCCAGGTTTATTGACACCGTATCCGGCAAACAAAATGCTGTTTGTATTGATCGAAGCCCCTTGTGTACCTACCATTTGCGGCATCACATAAAAGTCTTTTAATGCTTCCAAAGGCTGTCCGTTTATGGTTACTACTTGTGAAAGTTTGTAGCCGCTCATATCTACCGGCTGAAAATAACTGCCATTCACCGGGGCTTTTAACCCTAAGCTTTTAAAGTGGTTTTTAATGTATTCTGCAGCCATCCATGCACCTTTCTTACCCGTTTCACGACCCTCATATTCGTCAGATGCCAATATAGATAAGTGCTTATACGCGTTATCTTTGTTGATGCTTTGACTGTATTTTACGGCATTGTTTTGTGCACAGGCACCAAAACCCATAAGCAGCACAAAGCAGGTATATAAATAATGTTTCTTCATGATGTCGTTGGTTAAAGTATGATTAGCAGGAAATTTTATCTACCCTGTTTCCGTGTCTCCCGCCTTCAAATTCGGTGTTCAAAAAGGTCGTGACCATCTCCCTGGCAAGGTCTTCAGAAACGAAGCGTGCAGGTATACAAATGATATTGGCATTGTTGTGCATTCTGGCCAACGCCGCAACCTCATTTTCCCAACATAGTGCCGCACGGATATGCTGGTGTTTATTTGCAGTAATAGCTACCCCATTGGCACTTCCGCAAATTAAGATTCCGAGATCAAATTCTTTGTCTTCTACAGCTTTCGCGACAGGATGTGCAAAATCAGGATAATCTACAGATGCTGTACCATGCGTCCCGAAATCCTTAACCTCATAGTCAGCAAGGAATGGTTTCAACATTTCCTTATATTCATAACCTGCATGATCTGCTCCAATTGCTATTTTTAATTTTTTATCTGTTGCCATGTTTCAAATTTAAGTAGAATACAAGAGATTAATTGTAATTTTTTAACTAGTTATGTCGTCCTGGACGAAGGCTCTTTAAGGATTTACCTTTGTCGTTCCGTAAAGCTCTTTATTCTTTTTACGTTCTATATTCGCGGAAATAAGAATACTCAGTTCATACAACAGGAACAATGGTGCGGCAACGATCAGCATCGTATATGGATCCGCTGTCGGTGTAACTACAGCTGCTACGATCAAAATCAACACTGTCGCATAGCGTCTGCTCGAGCGCATGAAAGCAGGGGTCATTACGCCAAGCTTCGACAAGATAAAAATGACCACAGGAAGCTGAAAAATAATGCCGGAACCCAGCGTTAACGTCATCACCGAAGACAAATAAGAACTGATTGTAAAGGTGTTTTCAATCTCCGGACTCACCGTGAAATTGACAAGAAAGTTGATAGATAGGGGACAGACCAGGTAATAACCAAAGAGAATACCAAGGAAGAAGAGGATAGATGCAAAGGCCACAAATCCACTTGCAGATTTCCGCTCATTTTCATGCAGCGCAGGTTTGATGAACAACCAGATCTCGAACAGCAGATAAGGAATGCCCAGGACAACACCTACCAAAACGCAGGAATTCAACTGAAGCGTAAACTGACCGGCCATTTCCGTATTGATGATCTTGGCGTCAATCTTGGTGATACAGAAATCGGAGCCAATGGAAGGGAACATTTCCACCAGTTTGCACATCATCCTGTATGTCCAGAAATCAGGGTTTTTAGGCCCCATGATAACGGTATTGAAGATGAAGTCGGTGAAATAAAAAGCAAAGCAGGTCAGCACAAAGGTCACAGCCAATGCACGCAGCAAATGCTTCCTCAAAATATCAATATGATCGAAGAAAGACATCTCTGCCTCTAAAGTTTTTCCCTTTTCTTTTATAGCACCTAAAAGGCCTCTTTTTTTAGTCTCACTCATGTATCTTATTTGTAAACAAAAATACCATTCTATTTTGTTCAGAATGGTATTTTTGTTTTAAATTTTCTATTCTGAAAATTCGAAAGTTTCCATAAACTTCGTGGTGAAGTTCCCGGCCCTGAAATTAGGGTCTTTCATCAGCTGAAGATGGAAAGGTATCGTCGTTTTTACGCCTTCTATGACAAATTCACTTAGCGCACGTTCCATCGTACTGATGGCCTCCTCACGGGTTTGTGCCACGCAGATCAATTTAGCGATCATTGAATCGTAATTGGAAGGGATTTGGTAGCCCGCATACACATGCGTATCTACCCGTACCCCATGACCACCCGGTGAATGGAAATTGGTGATTTTTCCGGGGGAAGGCCTGAAGTTATTAAATGGGTCTTCCGCATTGATCCGGCATTCAATCGCATGCATGTCCGGCAGATAGTTTTTTCCGGAGATCGGAACACCTGAAGCAACTTTGATCTGTTCTTTAATCAAATCATAATTGATTACTTCTTCCGTAACCGGGTGCTCTACCTGTATCCGAGTATTCATCTCCATGAAATAGAAATTGCGGTGTTTGTCGACCAGAAATTCTATTGTTCCGGCACCTTCGTACTGAACAGCAATAGCGCCTTTAATCGCTGCTTCACCCATTTTTTCGCGCAATTCAGGCGTCATAAAGGGAGATGGTGCTTCTTCAACCAGTTTCTGATGCCTGCGCTGGATAGAGCAATCGCGCTCTGATAAGTGACAGGCTTTGCCGTATTGATCTCCGATGATCTGGATCTCAATGTGGCGTGGATCTTCGATGTATTTTTCCAGATAAAGTCCGTCATTACCGAAAGCAGCGCCTGACTCTTGTCTGGCACTGTCCCAGGCATTTTCAAAATCTTCATCTTTCCAGACGACCCGCATTCCCCGGCCACCACCACCAGCAGTTGCTTTAAGGATGACTGGATACCCAATTTCGTTGGCAGTTACGATGCCTTCTTTTATACTGTCAACCAAACCTTCAGAACCTGGAATGGTCGGTACACCTGCTTTTTTCATGGTCTCTTTGGCCGATGCTTTATCGCCCATAGAATTGATCTGCTCCGGGGTGGCCCCGATAAACTTGATCCCATAATCCCTGCAAACCGAAGAAAACTTTGCATTTTCAGACAAAAAGCCGTAGCCTGGATGGATGGCATCGGCATTGGTCAGTTCAGCTGCGGAAATGATATTTGGAATACTTAGGTAAGAATCTTTACTTGGGGGAGGGCCAATACATACCGCCTCATCTGCAAACCGCACATGAAGGCTTTCTCTGTCGGCCGTAGAATAAACCGCTACAGTCTTGATACCCATTTCTTTACAGGTACGGATGATACGCAAAGCGATTTCGCCCCGGTTAGCAATTAGTATTTTTTTAAACATATAATCGATGATATGATAATCTGCAGGAATGCAGAGTTACATAGGTTCTACTAAAAATAAAGGTTGGTCGTACTCTACTGGTGAAGCATTGTCTACCAATACTTTAACAATGCGTCCCGAGATCTCACTTTCGATCTCATTAAAAAGTTTCATGGCTTCAATGATGCAAATTACCTTTCCGGCGGAAATTTCATCACCAACATTCACAAATAATGGTTTATCCGGACTTGAAGAACGATAGAATGTACCGATCATCGGAGATTTTATCGTGACATATTTAGAGTTATCTTCAGTTTCTACAGCTGGTTTACTTTCACTGATGGAAGTAGGCAAAGGTGCTGCAGCAGCTGCTACCGCCGGGGCGGCAGAAGGAACCGCCGGTACTGTCGTATGAATGACAGTAGGGGTCTGATTTGTTTTAATCGTTATCTTGAAGTCTTTTTGCTCAATAGCTACCTCATTTACGCCAGAACGAGAAACAAACTTAATGAGTTCCTGAATTTGTTTAATATCCATTTTTTAGTATTAGTTAGAAAAAATAGTATGTTTTTAGTTCAATCTAAGTTAAGATTATTTATTTTAAAAATTAATAGGCCCATTTCAAGTATACGGAACCCCAGGTAAAACCACCGCCAAATGCAGCCAGAATTACATTATCACCTTTCTTCAATTTATCTTCCCATTCCCACAAGCACAATGGGATCGTCCCATTGGTGGTATTGCCATAACGTTCAATATTGATCATCACTTTTTCAGAGCCGACGCCCATTCTGTTGGCCGTAGCGTCTATGATGCGCTTGTTTGCCTGGTGGGGCACCAGCCAGGCCACATCATCTGAGCTTAGATCATTGCGTTCCATGATTTCAGCGGCTACATTGGCCATATTAGTGACGGCAAACTTAAATACAGTCTGGCCCTCCTGATATACCGAATGTTCGTTGTTGTCAATAGTCTCGTGACTGGCAGGGCGGGCTGAACCTCCGGCTTTTTGATGCAGGAATGCTTTTCCTGAACCGTCACTGCGTAGTATAGAATCCATCACGCCATTGCCTTCTTCATTTGGCTCCAGCAAAACAGCCCCGCAGCCATCGCCAAAGATGATACAGGTGGTGCGGTCCTGATAGTTGATTATAGAAGACATCTTATCTCCTCCAACAACCAAAACCTTTTTATGTTTTCCTGATTCTATAAATTGTGCTGCGGTTGATAATGCAAAAATAAAACCTGAGCAAGCCGCCTGAAGGTCGTAACCCCATGCGTTCTTCGCACCTATTTTATCTGCAAGTATATTAGCCGATGCCGGAAAAGGCATGTCGGGCGTGGTCGTTGCAAAGATGATCAGTTCGATCTCTTCCGCACCAATGCCACGCTTTTTTAGCAAGCCGTTTACAGCATGAACGGCCATATCTGAGGTGCCCAGACCTTCACCTTTTAATATTCTTCGTTCTTTAATTCCCGTTCTCGTCGTTATCCACTCGTCCGTCGTATCCACTATGGTTTCCATCTCTTTGTTGGTGAGGACATAGTCGGGAACATGGCCATGAACCGCAGTAATCGCCGCGTGAATTTTGCTCATTTTGTTAAATTAATTATTTGAATGCGGCTTGAATTTTTGCGACCAAACCGGTAGTTATCATATCTCTCGACTGGAATATCATATTTTTAACAGCTGTAGGGCTCGAAATGCCATGACCGATGATGACCGGCGCGTTAACTCCGAGTACCGGGCTGCCGCCATAGTTCTCGTAATTAAAGCGGTCAAAGAAATCATCTTTTAATCCTCTTTTTTTCGTGAGCACATAAAATGACTCTGCAAGCTTGAGCATCACATTACCTGTAAAACCGTCACAAACAATAACATCAGCCTTGTCGTTAAACAAGTCCCTGCCTTCTACATTCCCCACAAAATTGAAGAGTTGGGTGTCCTTCATCAGCGGGAAGGTAGCCAGGCTAAGCATATTGCCTTTTTCGTCTTCTTCACCAATATTCATCAAAGCGACTTTAGGATCTGCAATGCCCATTACATTCTCTGCGTACAGACTGCCTAGAACACCAAACTGCAGCAGTGTATCTGGTTTACAATCCGCATTGGCACCTACATCGACCATCAGGCCTACACCACCGCTTAGTTTCGGTAAAAATGTAGATAAACAAGGTCTTATGATGCCAGGAATGGTTTTTACACTGAATACTGCGCCAACAAGCATAGCCCCGGAGTTACCGGCACTCGCAAAAGAATCAAGTTTACCTTCTTTAAGTAAATTGAAACCTACGGCAATGCTGGAATTGGGCTTTTGTACTATCGCTTTGGTGGGATGCTCGCCCATACCGATGACTTCGTCTGTATGAACGTATTCAAAATGATCGGGGTTGTACCCGTTTTCAGAGATTAAGGACTTTATCTGCTGTGTGTCTCCAATAAGAACGAGTTGTTCATCAGGAGTTAAGAATGGATGAGCAGCTATTGCTCCCAAAACATTGGCTTTGGGAGCATAGTCTCCGCCCATTATATCGAGACCTATTTTCATCAAAGTAAATTTTTGCGTTTAACTGTGATGAAGCTATCATGCGCTACTTTATTTATAGTCATGTTCATTTCTGTACTCCAGCGCATGATGGTTTCATAGTAATACTTCAGCTGCCTAAGTTAGAACTTAAACCAGCTGAACACAAACTATTTTTCAAGAAAAATTAACCTATTGAAGTGCTTTCAATAACCAATTTACCGTTGTAGTACAAGTTACCATCAACGTTATATGCACGGTGAGGAATGTGGATCGCACCAGTAGTTTGACAAGTAGATAAAGATGGAGCCTCTGCTTTGTAATGTGTTCTTCTTTTATCTCTTCTGCTCTTAGAAACCTTGCGTTTTGGATGTGCCATTGCTGATTTTTATTTAAGTATTTATTTTAATTTTTTTAACGCTTCCCACCTCGGGTCGTTTTCATTCTTTTCTTCTGTTTCCGGTGCTCCTGAAGAATAACTTTCCAGTCGTTCTATCATTTCCGGATCACATTGCTGTTCCTCACCACCCTGCTCACATACCTTAATGTATGGTACATTAACAGTAATAAACTCGTAGATCAGTTCTGCAACGTCAATCGTGCTTTCCTTCCTGCTCAGTACTATAATTTCCAGATCGTCGCTTTCCAGCTCATCTTCTGCAAATTTCACAATCTGTCTTTCTTTAACATCCAGCGGATAATTAAAGTCTGACAAACATTTATCGCAATCCAGCAATATGGTACCAGCAATATGAAACTGTAATATCAGCATGGTCTCTTGTTTGTCGAGCTCAATCTCTGCTTTTAAGTTTCCCTGTTTGACCAAAGAATATTCAAATGCATCAAAAAAGCTGTTATCAATCTCAAAATCAAACTGATGCTTGCCAATTTTTAAGCCTGTAAAGGGGATTGAAAATTGTTTTAACGGTTTCAATTGTAACAAAATTTTAGCCCGCAAATGTAGGGATTATTTTTAGTACTATATAATTTTTTTTAAAATCTTGCAATGCCGGTTGCTGGTTTTAGTTTGCATCGTCCTTAATATCGAGAGCGGTCTCCACAATTTTTCCACCTGTTCTCAACTGGTTGCGCAGCAAATCATTTTGTTCAGCCCGGTTTCTCACAATGTGTGCAGCTGCAAAAATAGCTTCTATAAAAGAAGAAGGATCGGCCAGGTTCTTCCCCGCGATGTCATAACCCGTACCATGATCCGGGGAAGTGCGTACGAATTTTAACCCTGCTGTGTAGTTTACCCCCGTACTGAAAGCAATGGTCTTAAAAGGGATCAATCCCTGATCGTGGTACATCGCCAGCACAGCATCAAACTTTTTAAATGTCCCGTTTCCAAAAAAGCCATCGGCAGGATAGGGGCCAAAGCAGATGATGCCTTTGTCAAAAGCTTCCTGTATAGCTGGGGCGATAATCTCCTGCTCCTCTTTTCCCAGCAAGCCATTGTCGCCTGCATGGGGATTCAATCCCAACACCGCTATTTTAGGCTTTTCTATCCAGAAGTCTTTTTTCAGGCTCTCGTTCATCATGATCAGCTTCTTCACGATCTTCTCTTTGGTAATGCTCTTGGACACTTCGAGCAAAGGAATGTGTCCCGTTACCACACCTACACGGATGTCCTCACTGAGCAGGAACATGAGTACATCGCCGCTTCCGCTTTTTTCCTGGAGGTATTCTGTGTGGCCGGGAAACTTAAATGTATCCGACTGTATATTGTATTTATTGATCGGTGCGGTAACCAGTGCATCGATATCGCCATTGATTAAATCTTCTGTAGCTTTTTCCAAAGACAATAAAGCATATTTTCCTCCAATGTCATTTGCCGTGCCCAGATCGATCTTCACATCTTCCTCCCAGCAGTTGATCATATTGGCCTTGTTGGCGTTGGCTACATTCGCATGATTGATGACATGAAAATTAAAGTCGCTCAGACCTAGTGCCTTTCTATGATAAGAGGCGACCTTGGTATGGCCATATACAATTGGCGTACAATAATTGAGGATCTTAGTCTCACTGAGTGCCTTTAAGATTACTTCCAGACCGATTCCGTTCACGTCTCCTATACTGATGCCAATTTTAACTTTATTGCTCATGCGTTCATTCGAATTTAGGCGCAAATTAATGAAATTACTAGAAAAGTTAACTCCTTAAGGCAAAACTTTACTTAATTTGCATCAATTTCAGTATACGGTTCTGAAGTAAAGAGACAGGAATATGAGTTTGGTAAAGGCGAAGAAACATTTAGGGCAGCATTTTCTGACCGATAAAAACATAGCGGCAAAGATCGTGCATGCTCTGGTTCGGACGGATGAGTACAACCAGGTACTGGAGGTAGGACCAGGAATGGGGATCCTCTCTGATATTCTGCTGGAGCAAAGTAATTATGAAACCTATTTGATTGATATAGACAGGGAATCCTATCAGTTTCTGGATGCGAAATACCCACAGTTGGGCAAAAGATTGATCCTGGGCGATTTCCTGGCGCTCGATCTTAAGGAAGTCTTCAAAGAGAAATATGCCATCATTGGCAATTTTCCATACAATATATCCTCCCAAATCTTATTTAAGGTGTTGGAAAACAGGACTCAGGTCGTAGAGATGGTTGGGATGTTTCAAAAAGAAGTAGCTGAGCGCTGTGCATCCAAAGAAGGCAGTAAAGAGTACGGAATCCTGAGTGTGTTGATTCAGGCATACTACAACATCGACTACCTGTTTACCGTCAAACCCGGTACGTTCAATCCACCACCTAAGGTGAATAGCGGTGTCATCCGCCTCAGTCGCAACGATACAGCAGAATTGCCATGTGATGAAAAACTGTTCTGGCGCACAGTGAAAGCGGGTTTTAATCAACGCCGCAAGACTTTAAGAAATGCGCTTTCCGGTGTGGTGCCAAAAGATAAGATGGATAACCATCTATTTTTTGACAAAAGGGCAGAACAACTGAGCGTACTGGATTTTATCGCCCTCACCCAGCACCTCTCTTCACTCCAATAAAATAAAAGTTGATTAATTCAGCTCCCTTCAATTAATCCAGTTCGGTTCTTTCCAATAGCGCGGCTTTGATTTTTGCTGCCGCCACTTCCAGTTCTTCCTGCGTCGGAGTCAACTTTGGCCTGCTAAAATTCATATCGTCTACGCGGTTCATCGGGATCAGGTGGATGTGTACATGGGGTACTTCCAGACCGATGACGGCCACGCCAACTTTCTCGCAAGGGAAAGCGTCTTTTAAGCCTCCCGCCACAATCTTGGCAAACAAGGTCAGGCCGAAATAGCTTTCATCGTCCATGTCGAAAATATAATCGATCTCTTTCTTAGGGATCACCAGCAGGTGGCCTTCCACCAATGGGTTTACATCTAAAAAAGCGAGAAATTCATTGGTTTCTGCGACGATGTGGGCTGGGATATCACCAGCTACGATCTTTGAAAAAATACTGGACATGCTGTAGTTTTATGAGAATAATAAAAAGCAATTGTGGTCTCAAACAGACAACCACAATTGCCTGAAAAAGTTTTATCGGCTGATCTCCAAGATCTCAAATTCTATTTTACCTGCCGGCACCTGGATTTCGGTCTTATCCCCTACGGATTTACCCAGCAAACCTTGTGCGATAGGTGATTTAACGGAGATTTTTCCTGTTTTAAGATCGGCTTCGGTCTCTGCTACCAATTGATATTGCATGGTCGCACCGTTCTTTACATTTTTTATTTTTACAATAGATAATGCAAGAACCTTAGATGTATCCAGTTTGGACTCATCGATCAAACGGGCCGAGGCCAGTGTGTTCTCTAATTTTGATATTTTGGCCTCATGGAGGCCCTGAGCCTCTTTGGCCGCATCGTATTCTGCATTTTCAGATAGATCGCCTTTATCTCTTGCTTCTGCTATAGCTTTTGATATGGCCTGTCTACCGCTTGTTTTTAAGGTGTGTAATTCTTCCTTAAGTCTCTCTAAACCATCTTGGGTATAATATGTTACCTCTGTCATAGCGCTGTTTATATTATATGCTCTCTAAAAAAGAAACAAGACTATATCGGCTTTTAGCCTACATAGTCTTGCTTCAGTTAAAACGAAGATAATAGGGTAAACTTATAAAAGCAAATTATTTAGTTTAATTTACCTAACATCGTTAAATATCCTGTTCCGGCAATTCCTCCAGTTTCCTGGCCAGTACTTCGGATATCTTTTTGTAAGATTCGAAGGTCCAGCCACCTACATGAGGAGTCAGTATGATTTTTGGATTGGCGCACAATTCCTGGTACCAGGATTGCTCTGCCAGTACCGGAAACTTCTCTACTTCCAGCACATCCAGTCCGGCACCAAGTATCTTGCCGCCAGCTATACCTTTAAGAATGGCATTCGTTTCTACAATTTCGCCCCTCGCGGTATTGATGAAGAACAAAGGCTTGCGGAAATGAAAGAGATATTCCTCCGTGACCAACCGCCTGGTTTCCGAAGTCAAAGGGATGTGCAGGCTCAGTATATCGCTATGCTTCACAATTTCTTCCATGCTCACCTCCCTGGCGAAAGCATCGCTAAAACCGGTTTTATATTTGTCATAAGCAATCACCTCTACACCAAAGCCCTGCAATTTGCGCGCAAAACTCTTCCCCATAAAGCCATATCCGATGATTCCTACTGTTTTGCCTTTCAGTTCATAGCCACGGTTGCCTTCCCGGTCCCAGATCCTATCGCGCACCTGTTGGTCGGCCTGCCGGAAATTGTTCATCAGCGACAACAGTAAGCCCACTGCGTGTTCGCCCACTGCATCCATATTTCCTTCCGGGGCATTCAGCAAAGCAATGCCACGTTCTTTGGCATAAGCCTCATCGATATTGTCCAGTCCGGCACCCGCCCTGGCGATAAACACCAGGTTGACACCCGCCTCCATCAGTTCCCGGTCAATATTAAATTTGGTGCGTACGGCGATGCCATCGTAATTTGGAATAGCCAGCAGTGTTTCCGACCGGCTGATCAGTGGCTGATCGTCCACCAGATAACCCATCGCTGCTGCCTTTTCCTTAAATGCCGGATGCAGATGGTCTACAATTAATATTCTGCCTATCATAATCCTTATTTTAACTTGTCATTATTTTTGTGCCTGTCGGCATCACGTATATTCTTTTTTACCAGGTTTTTTTCCAAAGCCGCAGTCAGGTCAATGCCCGTCTGATTGGCCAGGCAGATCAGTACAAACAGTACGTCGGCCATCTCATCACCCAGGTCGACCGACTCGTCACTTTTTTTAAAGGACTGCTCTCCATATTTCCTGGCCATGATCCGGGCTACCTCGCCCACTTCTTCCATTAAAATGGCCGTATTCGTCAGCTCATTAAAATACCGTATGCCTGTGGTGTTGATCCATTGATCTACTGTTCCCTGTGCTTCTTTAATTGTCATTTTAGTGAATCGTATTAATGCTTATAGTAGAATAGTATCGTACTTAATATTTAGTCTGGGCGCTTATTCCTTGTTTTTTGTATCAATCATGATCGTGACCGGCCCGTCATTGACCAGGCTGATCTTCATATCCGCGCCAAATATTCCTTTCTGTACCTGCCTGCCCAATAGAGAAGACAGCTTGTTGATCATTGATTCATATAAAGGAATGGCTTTATCTGGTCTCGCTGCCCTGGTAAAACCCGGCCTGTTGCCTTTTTTGGTCGAAGCGAACAAGGTAAATTGGCTGATCAGCAAAATATCCCCTCCCACATCAGTCAGGGCTTTGTTCATCAGCCCGTTTTCATCGCCAAACACACGCAGGCTTACGATCTTATTGGCCAGCCAGTCCAGGTCTTCAGAAGTGTCCGCATCTTCGATGCCCAGCAGGATCATAAAACCCAACCCGATAGATCTGGTAACCGAACCCTCCACCACACAACTTGCTTCTGTAACTCTTTGTATAACCGCCCGCATATCTGCTCAATGTCTAAATACTAATTACTAAATACTATTTACTAATCTACGCCCTTGTCTCATTACCATGAAAAATACTCAGGTAGCTTTCATAACGGCTTACCGCAATATCACCTTCCTCTACCGCACGGATCACCGCACATCCCGGTTCGTTCACATGCCTGCAGTTGTTAAACCGGCATTGGTTCATCAGGTCGCGCATCTCCCTGAAATAGTGCCCCAGTTCTTCAGGCCGGATGTCAAAGATCCCCAATTCCCGGATGCCCGGTGTATCGATCAGGTAACCACCGAAAGGCAAAGTATGCATCTCGGCAAAGGTGGTTGTATGCTGACCTTTATCTGTCGCTTCCGACACATCACCCGTTTTAATATGCCTGTCGGGCAGCAAAGCATTGATGAGACTGGACTTTCCGACACCTGAATGCCCGGAAAACAAAGTTGTTTTGTCCTTCAGCAACGCTTCGATTAATGGGATATTGGTTCCCTCCAATGCCGAAACCGTATAACAGGGATAGCCGATATTCTCATAGATGGCTGCATATTCCGCCAGGATCTCCAGTCCCTCCTCATGAAAAAGATCCAGCTTGTTGAAAACCAGGACGGAAGGGATATCGTAAGCCTCTGCCGTCGCCAGAAAGCGGTCTATAAAACCCAGTGAAGTACGCGGCGAAGCCAATGTCACCACCAGGAATGCCTGGTCAAGATTGGCTGCAATGATCTGTGCCTGCTTGGACAGGTTAATGGACTTCCTGATGATATAGTTTTTGCGGTCGTGCAGTTTATGGATCACTGCAGTTTCCGAATTGGGTTCCAGTTCAAATTCTACCTGATCGCCAACGGCGATCGGATTGGTGGTTTGAATGCCCTGGATTCTAAACTTACCTTTGATCCTGCAGTCGTAATCCACACCATTTTCGGCATGTACCTGATACCAGCTTCCTGTCGATTTTATTACTAATCCTCGCATATAATAGGTAAAGGTAAGAGAAAGCAGGCAATATGGTCGTTCCCGAAACTTGATTTTTTTTAAAATATCATTTGCGAATTAGAAAAATATAACTTTACTTTACGGCTCGGAAATAGACGACCCGATTAATAGGATTAAATGCATAACTACACAACAATTACAACCATTACAAATACCACCGGTAGATTAGCGGATGGGGCATAAACTATGGTGTAGTTGAAAAGATAAAACCACAGAGAGCGCCCCGAAACATCGGGGCGCTTTTTTTTTAAAAACCTAAATTGACAATGAACATTTTAAAATTTGGCGGTACATCCGTAGGCTCGGTTCAAAGTATCACTGCCTTGATAGACATTTTGAAGAACAATGGTCAGGGAGAAAATCAGATTGTAGTTCTTTCCGCAATGGGAGGGGTAACTAACCTCCTGCTGGGTATGGCCGAAAAGGCCCAGATCGGAGAAGAATACTCCGCAGAACTCAAACTGATTGAAGAAAAGCACTTTACGGTCATCAGGGCTTTGTTGCCCGCCGCTGCCCAAAACCCGGTCTTCACCAAGCTTAAAATTTATTTCAATGAACTCGAGGATATCCTTCAGTCGGTCTACCACCTTAAAGAGCTGAGTGCGCAGACCAAAGACCTCATCCTGAGTTATGGAGAACGCTGCTCCAACTTTATGGTCAGCCATATCGCCAAACAAAGTTTTAAAAACGTACTTTATGTAGAGGGCTCCGAACTCATCAAGACCGACAGCAACTTCGGCCAGGCCAAGGTCAATACCGAACTGACCGATCTGCTCATTAAAGACTTTTATGAAGCCAACAAAGGCAATCTGTTTTTCGTGACCGGATTTATCGCCAGCAACGACGAAGGCCGCATTACCACCCTTGGAAGGGGAGGAAGCGACTTCACTGCGGCCATTTGGGGCGCGGCATTGAACGTTGCGGAGATCGAGATCTGGACCGATGTAGACGGCATGCTCACCGCCGATCCGCGCATGGTGGAAAAAGCATTTTCTTTGCCGGAACTGACTTATACCGAAGCCATGGAGCTTTCCTACTTTGGTGCCAAGGTTATTTATCCGCCAACCATGATCCCGGCTTTCTTAAAAAGGATCCCGATCGTGATCAAAAATACCTTCAACCCTGGTTTTCCAGGTACCTATATCAAACATGGCGTCAGCTCCTCCAAGCTGCCCATCAAAGGGATCTCTTCTATCGATGACATCAGTATCCTCAACCTTTCCGGCAGCGGAATGGTGGGCAAAGCAGGTTTCAGCGGACGGCTGTTCTCGCTTTTATCGAGGGAGCAGATCAATGTCGTGCTGATCACCCAGTCTTCTTCCGAACACAGCATTACTTTTGCTGTCAAGCCGGAAGATTCGCTGAAAGCCCTGGCCCTGATCAATAAGGAGTTCGAACTGGAGCTGCAGGCCAAAAAGCTGGAATACCCGCAGGTAGAGAATGGCCTTGCCGTACTGGCCATCGTGGGGGAAAACATGAAGCACACTCCTGGCATGTCGGCCCGCCTGTTCAACGCACTTGGCCGCAACGGGGTCAATGTCCGTGCCATCGCACAGGGCTCTTCGGAGTACAACATCTCCGTGATTCTCTCCCGGCAGGACTTATCCAAAGGGGTCAATGCCGTACACGATGCCTTCTTCTCCGAACTCAAAAAGACCCTGCATATTTTCTGCCTGGGCACCGGCAACATCGGCAAAACGCTGTTCAGTCAGCTGCTCAACCAGACCGCTTTCCTGGCGCAAAACAACGATCTGGAAGTAAAGGTTATGGGCATCAGCAACAGCCGTCTGATGTATTTGTCTGACAAAGCTATTGATCTGGAGAATTGGGAGTCTATACTTGAAGAGCAAGGAGAAACTGCCGACCTGAAGGAGTTCATCGTTAAGATGAAAGCCTTAAACCTACCGAACTGTGTGTTTGTCGACAATACAGCGAGTGCCAATCCGATCAATTACTATCAGAAAGTACTCGAGTCCAGCATATCGGTGGTGACCTGCAACAAGATCGGTAACTCGGCCGAATATGAGCAATATGCGGCCTTTAAGAATGCTGCCCGAAAATTTGGTGTAGATTTCTATTACGAAACCAACGTGGGTGCGGGCCTTCCGATCATCCGCACGCTGAAAGACCTGATGATGAGTGGCGATAAGGTAGCCCGGATAGAGGCGATCCTGTCGGGTACCATTTCTTATATATTCAACAATTTTAAAGGCGATGCTGCATTCCACGAGATCGTGAAACAGGCACAGGACATGGGCTATACCGAGCCTGATCCGCGTGATGACCTCAACGGAAAAGACTTCATGCGCAAAATGCTCATCCTCGCCCGCGACGCAGGCTATCAGCTGGAAGCAGAAGACGTGGATATCGAAAGTATGTTGCCTCCAGCCTGCCTGGCCGCTGCTTCTGTACCTGAATTCTATCAGGAACTGGAAAAGAATGCCGCTTTCTTTGAGAACTTAAAGAAGCAGGCCGAAGAAAGCGGAAAAGTACTTCGCTATATCGGAAAGCTGGAAGATGGTAAAGTAGTGATCACTCTCCAAATGGTGGACGATTCACATCCGTTCTTTATGCTGTCGGGAAGCGACAACATCATCTCCTTTACGACCGACCGCTATAAAGACCGCCCATTGGTGGTCAAAGGCCCCGGCGCAGGTGCAGAAGTCACTGCCGCAGGAGTATTCGCAGATATTATTAATGTAGGTAAACGCTAAATGAAAGATTCAGTAAAAGTTTTTGCCCCGGCTACCGTAGCCAACGTCGTATGTGGTTATGACGTACTTGGTTTTGCGGTCAACGCTCCGGGAGACGAAGTGATCATGCGTGTCAGGGACAAGCCTGGTGTGGTCATTACAAAGATCACCGGAGATGACGGGCGACTGCCTTTGTCGGCCGAGAAAAACACGGTCAGTGCCAGTGTGCAACATTATTTAAAACATATCGGTCGGGAAGACGTCGGTTTGGAGATCGAGTTGCATAAGAAGATGCCGATCGGCTCAGGCCTTGGCTCCAGTTCGGCCAGTACCGTTGCCGGCTTGTTCGCAGTCAATGCGATCTTCGACAATCAGCTGACCAACCGCGAACTCGTTCCTTTCGCTATGCGGGGGGAGGAGCTGGCCTGTGGTTATGGGCATGCCGATAATGTAGCGCCGGCCTTGATGGGCGGCTTTGTACTGATTAGAAGTTACGAGCCCCTGGATATCATCCGACTTCCGCATCCGGAGGGAATGCATGCCGCTATCGTTTATCCGGAAGTGGATGTGCCGACCAAAGATGCACGGCAGATGATCCGCTCGAAGGTTTTGCTCAAGGATGCAGTGACCCAATGGGGTAATGTAGCTGGCCTGGTCAGCGGATTGTTTACCAACGACTACGACCTGATCGGCCGCAGCATGAAGGATGTGCTCGTAGAGCCTGTCCGCTCCATCCTGATCCCAGATTTTGATTACATGAAGTCTGTTGCCCTGGACACCGGTGCCATAGGTTTCGGTATTTCAGGCTCCGGGCCTTCTGTATTCGCGCTCACTAAAGATGCCGATACCGCACATCAGATCACTCAAAAGCTACAGCAACACCTGGGTAAAATAGCAATCAACAGCCTTGCCTTCGTGTCTGAAGTCAACCAAAAAGGACCGATTATATTATAATAGTAGTTGGTATTTAGTAGTTAGTATTTAGGCAAAATTGCATAACAATATACTAACCTGCAGTCCGGCTATATAATAACGGTCTAACTACTAAATACTAACCTCTAACTACTAAATTTATGAAACTATACAGTACCAATAACCACGACTTAAGTGTAGACTTCCCAACAGCCGTATTCAACAGCATGCCGCTGGATAAAGGACTCTACATGCCTGCAGAAATCCCTGTTCTTGATAAAGATTTTATAGACAACATCGATCAACATACCTTACCGGAAATTGCCTATAAGGTCGCTTCGGTATTGTTAAAAGACGCCATCCCGGCGGATGATCTGCTTAAGCTGGTCAACGACGCTATCAACTTTGATGCACCAGTGGTGCCGCTCACAGAGAAAGACCCTTCACAAACCAATACCTATGTGCTGGAGTTGTTTCATGGGCCTTCCCTGGCTTTTAAAGACTTCGGTGCCCGCTTCATGAGCCGCATCATGGCCTATTTTCTTAAATCTGGAGAAGAGCTGCTGGACGTTTTGGTGGCAACCTCCGGTGATACCGGTGGCGCCGTAGCCCTGGGCTTTCTAGGGGTGCCCAATACCCGCGTGACCATTCTATATCCTAAAGGAAAGGTCAGCGAGATCCAGGAACTGCAGCTGACCACCAACGGGCAAAATATCCGTGCCATAGAGGTTGACGGTACGTTCGACGATTGCCAGGCTCTTGTTAAACAAGCTTTCGCAGATGATGAACTTAACAGCAAGCTAAGGCTTACCTCTGCCAATTCCATCAATATTTCCAGGCTGATCCCCCAGACTTTTTATTACTTCAATGCCTATGCGCAACTGAAGAGAAAAGGTAAAGAAAACCTGGTTATCTCTGTGCCTTCCGGCAATTTTGGCAACATAGGTGCAGGGCTGCTGGCCTATAAAATGGGCTTGCCGGTGAAGCAGTTCATCGCCGCCACCAACGCCAACGATACCGTACCGCGTTTCCTGGAAAGCGGGGTTTACGAAACCCGCCCTTCCGTGCAGACTTATGCCAATGCCATGGATGTAGGTGCGCCAAGCAATTGGGTACGCATCATGGACCTGTTTAAAGGAGACATCAAAGCGGTACAGGAAGTGGTCAAAGGCTATCGTTTTACAGATGAAGAAACTTTAAAGGCCATCCATACCATATTTGATCAGTACGGCTATGTCGCTTGTCCGCACACCGCCATCGCCTGGCTGGCTGTACAGCAGTACCGTCAGGAAACCGGAGATCAGCAAAGTCCGGCGGTGTTTTTGTCTACCGCTCATCCTTGTAAATTCCCGGATGTGTTTGACGAACAACTGACCAAAGCCATGGACATCCCAGATCAGGTAGCCGAACTCAGCAAAAAGGCTAAGCAAGCTACCCAAATGGATACCAGCTTTGAATCCTTTAAAAAATATCTCCTTTTATAGTACTTAGTATTTAGTAGTTGGTACTTAGTAGTTAGTATTTAGAGAAATAGCAAACATACAAACGTCTGGACTTTTATATGTAATCTGATAAAGCCAATCTGTCTAAATACTAACTACTAATTACTAACTACTAATTTTACTTCTTAGAAAAGCGCATCACCGCGATATCCCCCATCATAAAATTCAGGGTGGTATCACTGCTTACGGCATAGCGGTTCACCTTCTTCAACATTTCAAAAAAAGTGGCTTCTCCTTCACCCGGACAAGCCATTTTTGTTGACATCATCGGCCCGGTAAAATTAACGGTCGTATCATCCGCCACCAGTTCTCCGGAAAATGAATTGCAGCTGCTGTTGCCACTCACCCTTTTTTGGCTGATGTCAAAATTGATCACCGGTTTTTTCCCCGGATAAAGACCATTAAAGGCTATCCTGGGCCCGGAGATATAGTTCAGTTCCCAGGATCCGTTCAGCTGCGATAGGCCGCTGCTCCCTATGGTGCCCGGTTTTAAAGTCGTGCATCCCGAAGCAGAAACTATAATCGCCATCGCGGCCCAAATCAATCTCTTCATAACATTAAGGTGTTGTTGAAAGATACAAGGTACAAAGAGTATTCCAGAATTTAAAATATGGCCTGTGCGATGCGTTTGGTAGGCTCCGGATTGCCCATTGTATAGAAGTGCAATACAGGCGCGCCCATTTCCTTCAATTCTTTACACTGGTTGATCATCCACTCAATTCCTACTTCCTTTACCTCTTTTTCTGATTTGCAGGCCTGTACTGCCTCGCTCAGTTCCAAGGGAATGTCCAGGTGGAATATTTTCGGCAAACTGATCAGTTGCTTTGAAGAGGTGATCGGCTTCAGTCCCGGAATAATGGGTACATTAATCCCATTTTGACGGCATTTATCCACAAAGGCTTTGTATTTCTTATTGTCAAAAAACATCTGCGTCACTATAAAATCTGCCCCGCAGTCTACTTTATGTTTTAAGTATTTGAAGTCAGTATCCAGGTTTGGGGATTCAAAATGCTTCTCCGGATAGCCCGCCACACCGATACAGAAGTCGGTCTTTTCCGGACTTTCCATGTCATCATGGAGATACTTGCCTCTGTTCATGTCGGCCACATGCAGCAAAAGTTCTGAAGCATAGGCGTGTCCGTTTGGGGTAGGGATGAAGGAGCTGTCGCTCTTTCGTGCATCACCCCTTAAAACGAGGACGTTGTCGATCCCTAAAAACTGCAGGTCGATCAGTGCATTTTCGGTTTCATCTTTGGTAAAGCCGCCGCAGATCAGGTGGGGCACCGCATCCACCCTGTATTTGTTCATGATCGCCGCGCAGGTGGCCACAGTACTTGGACGTTTGCGGTAGGCCACTTTTTCCAGTAGTCCGTTGGCGTGCTGCTTATAGATGTAATCTTCCCGAAGGTAAGTTACGTCGATAAATGGAGGGTTAAACTCCATCAGGGGGTCTATGGCATTAAAAATACCCTGTATGCTCTGCCCTTTAATGGGTGGCAGGAGTTCAAAAGAAAACAAGGTTTTGCCTTGCGCATTTATAATATGATCAGTGATTTTCATTGTTTGGTTTTTCTTTAATTTTTTAAGTAGTTGGTATTTAGTAGTTAGTATTTAGACGATGTGGTAATGGCAATACGATTATTGAATGTACATTGTCCAAACTATATTCCTTTTCTAATCTAAATTATATTTCCTGTCTAAATACTAAATACCAACTACTAAATACTAATACGCTAAATTCGGGCTGAGCCATCTCTCCACTTCTTCCACCGGCATGTTTTTACGCACCGCATAGTCGTCTATCTGGTCTTTCGTGATCTTTCCCAATCCAAAATAGCGCGATTGCGGGTGGGCGAAGTAAAATCCGCTCACGGCTGCAGTCGGGTACATGGCATAGCTCTCCGTGAGGCGCAGGCCAATTTTGTTTTCCGCATCCAGCAACTCAAATAACGTACCTTTTTCTGTGTGTTCCGGGCAGGCGGGATAGCCCGGTGCCGGACGGATACCTGCGTATTCCTCCTTGATCAGCGCTTCGTTGCTCAGGCTTTCTTCCGGCGCATAGCCCCAGTATTCCTTGCGCACCAGCTCATGCATCTTTTCTGCAAAAGCCTCGGCCAGCCTGTCGGCCAAAGCCTTGGCCATGATGCTGTTGTAGTCATCATACACCGCTTCAAACTCGGCCACCAGTTCATCACAACCAATACCGGTCGTTACCGCAAAGCCTCCGAAATAGTCGGGTACACCACTGTCTTTCTGCGCCACAAAATCCGACAGCGCATAGTAGGGTTGCCCGTCTACCTTTTCAGCCTGCTGCCGCAAGGTATGGATCACCACTTCACTGGCTTCTTCAGCGTTCTCCTGAGGCACCTGCAAAACAATATCGTCACCCACCGCATTGGCCGGCCAGAAGCCTATCACGCCTTTTGCAGTCAGCAATTTCTCCTCTACAATCCTTTTCAACAATGCCTGAGCATCAGCAAACAGCTTCTTCGCCTCATCACCCACCACTTTATCTTCCAGTATCCGCGGATACGAACCCCGAAGTTCCCAGGTTTGGAAAAATGGCGTCCAGTCGATATAAGGCACCAGTTCTTCCAGCGGAAAATCTTCAAACACCTTGGTTCCGGTAAAAGCAGGGGCAGGGGCGATCAATAAAGGGTCAATCTTAAACCCATTCGTCCGCGCTTCTTCCAGCGTTTTGAAGCGCTTATCCGACCGCTTATTTAAATGCGCTTCGCGCGCTTTATCGTATTCTGCGCGGATTCCAGCCGCATACTCCTCTCTTAAATCTTTATTCATCAGCGTACTGCAAACCGTCACACTACGCGAAGCATCCAATACGTGAATGGCTGGCCCTGAATAGTGTGGCGCTACCTTTACAGCTGCATGGATCCTGGAGGTCGTGGCGCCGCCAATGATCAGGGGAATGGTAAAACCTTCCCGCTCCATCTCCTTGGCAAAATGCACCATCTCATCCAGAGAAGGCGTAATCAGACCACTCAGGCCGATGATATCCGCATTAATCTCCTTCGCTTTTTTGATGATCTCCTGTGCAGGCACCATTACACCCATGTCGACGATCTCAAAGTTGTTGCAGGCCAGTACCACGCCCACAATATTCTTCCCGATGTCGTGCACATCACCTTTCACCGTAGCCATCAATACCCTTCCTGCCGAAGAATTCTGGTCCTGGTCCGGATTGTCCAGCTTCTCCTGCTCTATGAAGGGCAATAAATACGCCACTGCCTTTTTCATCACCCTGGCCGACTTCACCACCTGCGGCAAAAACATCTTGCCGGCGCCAAACAGATCACCTACAATGTTCATCCCATCCATCAGTGGCCCTTCGATCACCTGTATCGGGCGGGCATATTTTTGCCTCGCCTCTTCCACATCGTCGTCCAGATATTCGATAATTCCTTTTACCAGGGCGTGCGATAAGCGCGATTCGACCGGCTCCTTGCGCCATTCTTCATCCCTCACAATCTCCTTGCCTTTGGATTTGATCGTATCGGCATATTCCACCAACCGCTCCGTAGCATCCTCACAGCGGTTCAGCAACACATCTTCCACCAATACCAACAGTTCAGGCGGGATCTCCTGGTATACTTCCAGCATCCCGGCGTTCACGATCCCCATATCCAGACCCGCCTGTATGGCATGGTACAGGAATGCGGAGTGCATCGCTTCGCGCACGGTATTGTTCCCTCTAAAAGAGAAGGAAATATTGGATACCCCACCGCTCACTTTCGCATAGGGCAGGTTTTCCTTGATCCAGCGTGTCGCATTGATGAAATCAACCGCATAATTGTTGTGTTCCTCGAGTCCGGTCGCTACCGTCAGGATATTCGGGTCAAAAATGATGTCCTGCGGCGGAAAGCCGATTTCGTTCACCAATATATCATAAGACCGTTTGCAGATCTCTTTTCTTCGTTCAAAATTATCAGCCTGTCCCTGCTCATCAAAAGCCATCACCACCACTGCTGCACCGTAATCCATGATCTTGCGGGCACTCTCCCTGAACTTATCTTCACCTTCTTTCAGCGAGATCGAGTTGACGATCCCCTTGCCTTGCAGGCATTTCAGTCCCGCTTCAATCACAGTCCACTTCGAGGAATCGACCATGATCGGTAGTTTGGAGATATCTGGCTCAGAGGCGATCAGGTTGAGGAATTTCGTCATCGACGCTTCCGAATCGATCATCCCCTCATCCATGTTGACGTCGATCACCTGCGCACCGCCTTCTACCTGTTGCCTGGCTACGGTTAGCGCGGCCTCAAAATCACCGCTTAGGATCAGTTTGGAAAACTTCGGCGAACCGGTGATGTTGGTCCGCTCCCCGATGTTCACAAAAATGCTTTCCGGGGTGATGGTCACGGGCTCCAGTCCGCTCAATCTCATATAAGGCGCCAATACAGGTATTTTTCTTGGCGCTACATTTTTTGCTTTTGCGGCTATACAGCTAATGTGTTCCGGTGTGGTACCGCAACAGCCACCGACGATGTTGACAAAGCCATGCTGGATAAAATCTTCTACCAGATGGGCCGTTTCGTGGGGCATTTCGTCATAGGCGCCAAATTCATTGGGCAGTCCCGCATTCGGATAGGCGGAGACATAGCAGCCCGCTTTCGCGGAAAGTTCCTCAATGTGCGGGCGCATATCTTTGGCCCCAAGTGCGCAGTTAAAGCCAATACTCAGTGGATTGGCATGGATCACGGAATTTAAGAAGGCTTCGGCGGTCTGTCCGCTCAACGTCCTTCCCGAAGCATCGGTAATTGTTCCGGAGATCATGATCTCAATCTTTCGACCGATCACTTCTTCGTATTTTTTTATAGAAAATATCGCCGCTTTGGCGTTTAGGGTATCAAAAATAGTCTCGATCAGGAGCACGTCGGAACCCCCGTCTACGAGTCCGCGCACCTGCTCATAATACGCATCCACCAGCTCATCAAAAGTGAGTGCCCTAAAACCGGGGTCGTTCACATCCGGCGAGATGGATAAGGTACGGTTGGTCGGTCCTACGGCACCAGCCACAAAGCATTTGCGGTCCGGGTAAGCCGCCATAAATTCATTCACCGCTTCTTTGGCGATCTTGGCGCCTTCAAAACTCATTTCATAGTCGAGCTCTTCCATCTGGTAATCGGCCAGGGAGATACGCTGGGTGCTAAAGGTATTGGTCTCGATGATGTCGGTACCGGCCTTCAGGTATTCCGTATGAATTTCTTTGATAATGTCCGGACGAGTAAGGTTCAGCAAATCATTGTTGCCCTTTACATCGCAGGGGTGGTCTTTAAATCGTTCGCCCCTGAAATCTTCTTCGGAGAGTACATAGCGCTGGATCATCGTCCCCATCGCGCCATCAATAATTAAGATTCTTTTTTCTAGTTCTTGTCTAATGTCCATTTAACGGTTTACACTATATGAGTATGCCATAAGCTATTTTTGATAGAGGCCGGGGCCAAAACAAGTGCCGAACCTATTGCATACAAAGCTTATTTTTGAGATCAGGCGGGATGAGTCGAGGTCTAGTTACACATTACTGGTTGATGCCAATAACTAACTTATCTTTCGGAAGCCGTTACCCACACTGATTTTAGTGTAATGTATCTGTCGGTTTCCTGTAGAATGTAGCACCTTGTAAGCACAGGTTGCTAAGACTTCGCAGGGTCTAATCCCTCCGTCTTTCTCTATAAGCACTACAAAAGTGCAACAAAGAAAAATGATTTCCAAAAATTCTGGTATTATACCCTATAAAATTGCAAAAATGTGCGGATTTATTGTGTAAAACAGAATGATGTATGGTGTCTGAGGGTGTTTCGGTTTATTGAACTAAGCAAATAGGAATGCTTTCATCATGTCGTCTGCCAAAGCATGTATGGTATCTTCGATTTTTTTTGCCTGCTTTTTGGATGGATATTTTACCTGACTGGCGTACTGGCGCAGCAATCCGGGGTTAATACCGGCTCTTTGGGCGACCTTGCTCATGTTCAGATAATCGAAGTGCTGAAACAAGGCATATACATCATATAGATGCTCGAACTGAATGGTGTCTGGATCCAGGTCTTCAAAATCTTTTAGCAGGGTTTTTAGTTTTTGCTCGAGTTCGGCAACAGTCGCAGCATGATCGACGATTAGATTATCTCCAAAGTTTATTCGCCCGCTGAACTCATGCGCTCCGCCTTCAATGATCATTTCTATTTTTAATTTTGCCATTTTTCTCCTATTTAAGTCCGGCCTGTTTTAAAATAGAATGAAGTGTGCCCGCGGGTATATCTCCACCATGTGCCGGTATTGTTACTTTGCCGGGTTTTGATGGATGAACAAGCTGTATATGACTTCCTTTTTGGGTTTTCTTCTCCCAACCGTCATTTTGTAGCAAGCGGAACACTTCCTTATATTTCACTGGTAAAGGTAGCGTATTTGATACTTATTCCATTGTATTTATCTATTTTTTTCTTCATATCTGTTATTTCTAATTGGTTGGTTTTTCGGCAAACTTAACAAGTATTCGAAACAACATCGTAATAGATTTAGTCATTTATTTTTGTTTAACTATTTGTATGTCAGTAAAATAATGTGCTATTGAGCAAATATTTGTATGATGAAGAATTGTTCATTCTGCGGCCTCAAAAAAATGACTGAATATTAAATTTTATGAATACAGGGTACGGAAATAAGACGAGTAGGTCCATCTATGGTTGGGGCCTAGTTCTGGCACTGCTGTGTTTATTTTATTCAAACAATTTCTATACAATATTAAAACATAGTTTACACAATGTTTATACAATCAATGATTGTTTAAACTACGTTTTTAGTATGTGTAAAATTTGCTATTTTATAGTTTTTTGTGTAACTTCACATCAGACTCTAATCAAATAGAATATGGGGAAATTAAAAGAGGGACTGAATGGTCCGATCAGCGGAAAAGTAGGTAATAACGTATACTATACGATGTACGGCGAGACGCGTGTGCGGATGAAGCCCTCTAAAAGAACCGGAAAGAAGACAGAAAAAGAAAAAGCCAATACCGGTAAATTCGCAAAAGTACAGGCTTTCCTGAAGCCGCTCAAGGTTTTTTTAAGGGAGGGTTTTAAAAATTATGGCAGCAAGACCGGAGGTTACAAAGCTGCGGTTTCTTATGCTCTGCACAATGCAATTGCAGGAGAAGGCGTAGATCAATATGTTGATCCTGCGTTGGTCAGGGTTAGCGGCGGAGAACTACACTTTCCATCTTCCGCGGAAGCCTATCTGGAGCCGGATTTGAAACTACGCTTCAATTGGGATAACCATGCCAGTGAATTCGAACGCAATTACGACCAGGCCATGCTCCTGGCCTATAACATCGAAGAAAATAATGTTATTGACAACACTACGGGCGCTTTCCGTGCAGATGGAACCGATTTTCTGCAGTTGTATGCAGAGCCTGTAGCCTTGGAGTTTCATGTATATTTGGGCTTCGTCGCGCGCGACCGCAGCCAGCAGTCGCATAGCGTGTATCTCGGTATGGTAACTGTGCCTGCCAGCAGTTAAAAATCCGGCAATTAAACCATTGGATGTTATGCTACTCTATGCATTTATTGAAGGCATGCTCGTGTGCCTCATGTAAAAGAGCATAGGTATGGGTTCAAAAATTTTTTTGGCGGGCATTGGCTTGTCAGCTGTCCTGATGACATCGTATTCGCCTCAGGGAGCAAAACTGTTCCCATCAGCAGCTGTTACCAGGGTCGTCGAGCCCAGGGTAATGGAGTGGACTGTAGAAGGTGTAGTCAGAAAGGCGCTGGTGTACATCCCAGCCGGAGCCAAAGCACAGCCGACGCCTTTGATCTTCGCTTTTCATGGCCACGGAGGCACCATGGGCAATATGTATAAAACAAGAAGATTCGATCAGTTGTGGCCGGAGGCAATATTCGTTTGTCCGCAGGGATTGAACACCCCAGGGCAACTCACAGATCCGGAAGGGAAACTCCCGGGATGGCAGAAGTCGGTAAGTGATATGAATGACCGGGACCTTAAGTTTTTTGACGGGATGCTGGCAACGCTGTTAAAGGAATATAAAATCGATAAGAGCAAGGTTTTTTGTACCGGGCATTCCAATGGCGGTGGCTTTACCTATTTGCTGTGGGCGGCCAGGGGAGATGCCTTTGCGGCTATGGCGCCTACTGCTTCTGCGGCATCCAGGTTGATGACCAAACTGAAACCCAAGCCTGTCCTGCACCTGTACGGGGAGAAAGACAACCTGGTGAAAACCGAATGGCAGATCGCTACTTGCAAATACCTTTTAAGAATGAACGCTTGCGACACGACTGCAGGCAAACCTTTTGCTAAAGACGCGACACTTTATCCTTCAAAAACAGGCAATCCTGTAGTGGTGTACCGCTACGCCGGTGGACATGGCTATCCTTCAGTAGCCAACGGGGTTATAATAGATTTCTTTAAAAGAGGATATAAGTTATAATAACCAAAGTAGATATTAGAAGTCGCCAGGCCATTAGGTTCATGTCATCTGTAACTTTTTAGTGCAGCCTTGGAGAAAAAATATTATTTCATATATTTGCTTATGTAGTACATAAAAGCCTCTCTTTTGAGAACGAATGTGCTAGCCTAAAGAGCCAAAATATAACTATGAGTGTATTCAAATTAATTAAGGTATGCAGCATTGCCGCGCCTTTGTTTTTTTATGGTCTGCATGCGCCGGGCCTAAAAATAGCCGAACAGCAATATCAGCTTCCTGTTTTGAAAGGTAAAAGTGACAATCCTGTGCTCAGGATCAAATTGTCGAATGTGAGCGAAGGTCAGAAATTAACTGGCCTGACCATCAGCACGCAGGGAAGCACAGATCTGAAAGATATTAAGCACATCCGTGTATGGTACTATGGCAAAGATTCCCTTCCGGGGACGGTCATGGCGACCAAAGGAAAGCTCTTTTCCGCGGCAGCGGCAAAAAAGGAAGTCGTGCTGAACGGCGACCTCAGCCTGGCTGAAGGCGACAACTTCCTCTGGCTCTCTTATGAACTTGGCGACAAAGCCAATTTATTGAATTTTATAGATGCAAAGGCAATTGCGGTAAAGCTGGATGGAAAACGGCTGACTTTTACGCAGCCGGACAATGATATTAAGCAGCGGATAGGCGTGGCCGTAAGGCAGCATGATCAGGATGGGGTGCATACTTCGCGCATACCCGGACTGGCGACAACCAATAAAGGTACGCTGATCGCTGTATTTGATGCGCGTTATGAAAGTGCGCGGGATTTGCAGGGACACATGGACATCGGGGTTCACAGAAGTGAAGACGGCGGAAATACCTGGAAGCCCTTGCAGATCGCGATAGATATGAAAGAATGGGGCGGCCTGCCTCAAAAGTTTAACGGGGTATCGGATGCCTGTATTTTGGTGGACAAAAATTCCAACGCGATATATATAGCAGGATTGTGGATGCATGGGGTGAAGAATGCCGAGGGCAAATGGCTGGAAGGCCTGACCAACGAGAGCAAAGACTGGAACCACCAATGGAAAACCAGGGGCTCACAGCCCGGCTTTGGGGTGAAGGAAAGTTCTCAGTTCATGATTGTAAAAAGCACCGACGATGGCAAGACCTGGTCGGAGCCGGTCAACCTGACCACAATGGGAAAGAAAGAAGAGTGGTGGCTTTGGGCGCCCGCACCCGGACAAGGGCTGACCATGAAAGACGGCACGTTGGTGTTCCCTACACAGGGGCGCGATAAAAACGGTAAAGGCTTCTCCAACCTGACCTATAGCAAGGATGGTGGAAAAACCTGGAAAGCGACCAACCCCGCAGGAAAAGAATCCACTACAGAAAATATGGCTGCGGAGCTGTCGGACGGATCGATATTATTGACCATGCGCTCGGGGGCCAACAAAGGCCGGATGGAAGGCAATGGAAGGGTAATGGCAGTGACGAAAGATCTGGGCGAGAATTGGACCGCACATCCCGGATCGAGGAAAGCATTGATAGAGCCAGGCTGTATGGCCAGCATCATCCGGCACGACTATAGCGTCAAAGGAATGAAGAAATCGGTACTCTTTTTCTCCAATCCGGATTCTAAAACTGCGCGCAACCGCATGACAATAAAGTATAGTATTGACGATGGCGCGACCTGGTCTACAGCCCTCTTGCTGGACGAGTTTAATAGCCGGGGATACTCCTGTCTGACGAGCATCGATTCGGAGACCATAGGGATATTTTATGAGAGCAGTCAGGCCGATATAGCATTTCAGGCCGTTAAACTCACTGATTTGATTTTTCCGAAGAAAAAAATATAAACGGATCCGGTTTATGGTGAACTTATTTTTAATGTTAAGTTTTCAGCTAATGTGGCGAAAAACTTAATGATAAAATAATATAGGATTTATTTGGATTATCTAATCTTATATATCTATATTTGCTCTTGTGAATATGTTCTACATAAGAATTTGGATATTTCCAAAAGAATATGTTTGCCGACCAAAATAAACTGTACATAAATTTTAATCAATGCTTACAAATACTGTTGACAGATAGCGTTTGCCTGTAAAGGTCAACGAGTTTGTCAGGAGATGATTTTAGCAAATTAATGAGCCCGGGATGAAAAAAACCAAACCATATTTCCTGTTTCTGTACGTCGTATTGACTGTATTTGGGATATCTTGTTCGAAGGAATTCGAAGAGCATTATAATCCTTCCAAAAGAATTGACAAAAACATTGTTCAGATCCTAAGCGAAGACCCTGAGTTCTCAGAGTTTGTGAAGCTGATCGATCAGCTTGGGCTTAGAAAAACGCTTGGAGAAGCCGCAATTTATACCTGCCTGGCACCTAAAAATGAGCATGTAGATGCCTATTTCAAAGCAAAAGGCTATGCTTCTCTGTCGGTGGTGCCGGAAGTAGAGCTCCGTCAGTATGTAAACAGCCATTTTAT
>Ga0160464_100159_pt1 | contig 71598 bp, 52 predicted proteins | sample HID1971I_E11MG_FD_108275 | JGI IMG/M metagenome (GOLD analysis project Ga0160464, IMG submission 108275) | Enriched millipede-associated microbial communities from UW Madison campus, WI, USA - HID1971I_E11 MG | ecosystem: Host-associated > Arthropoda: Insects > Digestive system > Unclassified ... | reverse complement strand
ATAGTCGGTTAGATCTTCGTCATTGACGGCCAGGGCGGCGAGTTGCTGGTTGATCTTCTGCACTGCCGGGCTGTCACCTTCCAGCTTGAGCGTGACGCGGGGGCCTTGGGTCTTGAGCTGGTAGGTGTGGTTTTGGAAAGTTTTCTTCTCAGTCTTGATCGGCAGCGGCGCGGCTTCCATAGGCGCGTTATAGGCATCGCTGCCGCAGCCGTTCGCGCCAATGCGGCGCAGGGCCAGTGGCAGCGGCGTGCCGCCATCTGTTTTGCTCCAAGCACCAGAAAGGGTATCGCCCTGAGGTTTTTGCAGGGCCCAGAAACCGGTATTACCTTCCTCTACCCAAGGGGCGTTGTCGTTGGCCTGGGTCAGCTGAATCGGGGTACGGATGCGCTGGTAGTAATAACTGCCATGCTCCCCGTCGGCACCGTTGAAACAGACGGTGATAGCGGACTTGCCCAAGGTGCCTTGCCAGACCCCGTCCAGCTCGGCAGCGGTGGCGAATGAAGGGATGAAGGCGAGGGCGATGACGGCAAAGGGCTTGAGCACGAGTATCTGACTTCCGGTTGTCTGATAAAGGCCGTCAGGGTAATGGGAAGTGTGAGGGGACGCCAGCGGGCGAGATGCGCTGAGGCAGCTCGCCCGTTTTCGTGTTTTAGGGTTGTGGCGGATGGGTAGTGAATGGCTGGGTGTTCAAGACCCGTTCTACTAGTAGCTCACCTAGAACGATCAATTGCTGAGCAGCCAGCAACTTGTGGCGGTGTGCGCCTTCAAGTTCGAAAGCCAGGTCGGTGGTCATCGCGTTGAGGGAAGCGAGGGTTTCGCTGGCTTGGATTAGCAGGGTTTCGGGGTGGATGTCGTCGGCGAGGATGAAGAGGGTGGTTGGGGGATTGGGGGTGATTTTTTTCATGATGAAGCTCCCACACTGTTTAAGGAGCTGCCTCCCCCCTGCTGTCAAACAGGAATAGGTGGCAGCTGTACGCGGGTTGACAGACCGGAAGTGTAGGAACCCGGCGCACCCGAAGATGCCCCACGCACAGCCGCCATGAACGGAGCGGAATGCGTAAGCATGCCGCCTTATCACGGGGTGTGAAAGGTTACACTTTTCGGCCTGTCAAAGCCGGTCGCTGATCATCAGCGACGCAAAGAAGTTAGCGTTGTGAGGTGGCTTGCGCTAGTTCACCAACAGCGCGGCAACTTGCGGGAAAATTCCGAAGCTCGGCCCTGTTGGCGTCCCCCGTCGTCAGGCTCTGTTAAAAGCTCCAGTCCTCAGCCTGAACCAACTGACAGAACGGCCCGTTGAGCGTGGCATTGTGATGAGCCACGATGGCCTCGGCTTTCATCAAGGGCGTGTCGGAACAGGTATGACCGTCGGTGATAAGCACCGCATCGAAGCCAAGGTCACGTGCGGCACGGCAGGTGCTGTCGATGCAGTATTGCGTTTTCATCCCAGTGACCACCACGCCGGTGGCGCCGCTAGAGCGCAGATTGTCAGCCAGGTCAGTCATTGCAAAAGCGTTTGGCCGGCGCTTTTCGAACACCACTTCCCCACCCAGCAACTTCAGTTCCTCTGCAACCAGCGTAAGCGGGCTGCCCGATTCGATTGGCGAGCCAGCAGGGCCGATGTGACGTGCGAGAAAAATCGGCGCGCCTGCGCTGCGGGCCTTGTCCATCAGGGTATTGAGCGTTTCCAACAGATCGTCGCAGCGCCAGGGTTTTTCCGGGCCGTGGATGAGTCCAACTTGGATATCGAGTATCAACAGGGCGTACATAGGTGCATCTCCTTGCGTGTGAACCAGCGACACAAGGGCATAAAAAAAGGCCCTGTCCATCGCTGGCGGGCCTTTGAAGTTCGTTGGCTAATGGCTCACGACACCTCGCACGCTCCGCTTTCGGCGGTCGTGGTGGTGGTTGTCGAGGTGAGGCCATAGGTAGTCATGACCTGACACTAGCAATATCGCCGACGACTGGCAAGCCAGCATCCAATGTCGCCTCAGTGCGCAAAACAGTCGTCTAGGTTCAAGTCACCAGCGCCCACCTATTGCATGCTTGAGTTCAAACGCTGGCATAAAGGAGGCCACGCTGATGCAATCACAAGAAAAGGACCTGTCTCTTGTTAACAACCTCTCGTTCAGCAGCGATGAAATCGAAGCATTTCGTCGCCAGGGGTTTATCAAACTCAAAGACTTCTTATCTGAGCACGCCATTCAATCCTTGAAGCAGGCGGCGCGTTCAAAAGTGATCTCAGCTCGGGAGTCGCAGTCCGCCTATGGGGATTCTTTCAGCCGGTTGACCTACGATCTGGGGACAACCGACGCGGTGAAAAACATCTACTCCTCAATCGCTTTCAGGACGGCCTTGGTGACGTTAATCGGGCATCCGCTGATCATGACCGAGTCCCAGAGTTTCGAGCTTACCCCGCATAAAGAAGGTTTTGCCTGGCACTACGATTCCCTGAGTTTCAGGTACATCCGCCCTCAGGACGCCGCCTTCAGCGTGTGGATCCCGTTGGACCCTATCGACAATTCAGGCCAGCGCGGGGGCATGGCTTATTTAGCCGAAGACATCTATAGCGCAAAAGCGAACTTCCAGATGGCCAGCCTGATTTCCAAAAGAATGGATGCCGGCGTTGCCGTGGAGGATTTTTCCGCGCATTTGAGAGCGGTGTTCCAAACCCCCAGCCTGCTCACCGACCTGTTTGAAACGTATAAAACCCAGGACGATTTTGCATTGGGCGACGTACTGCTGTTCACCAAATCGATGTGGCACCGCTCTGAACCGCTCTTGTCAGGACCGCTCGCGACTCGCCTGGCGGTGACCATGCGTTTTCTCGATTGGCGTTCACGATTGGACAAAACGATGTTCGAAGGCGAGTCTGAAAGCGGTGGCGGCGTAGGGATGGGGGTCAACTGGGGCAGGCCGACCCAGACCGCCTATGGTTCGCAATTTACCGACATCAATGACGGCGAGGAAATTCGCACTTCCACATATTGCGGCCCTGTCATCTGATGTTCTCGGAAAAATCGCCTGCTGAGGAGCGCTAATGTCCAGATCCTACGTGCTGGGGGTGGCAGCTGCGGTATTTGCCACTTTCAGCTGGGCGCTTAATTTTCTATCGCCCTACATGATGGGCGCGTTCGGTCCGATTGACTTCATCACCCTGCGGTTCATCGTATCCGGCGGCATCGGCCTGGTAATGCTGCGCATCTATTGGCCTGGCGACCCCGTATTAAGCAGGCGCTCAATCCTCAGCGCCGGGCTGCTGGGCGTGCTTGGCTATGCGGTGTACATCGGTTGCATCATGGGCAGCGTGCTCAATGGCGGCGCTATCATCGCCCCGGCATTCCTGAGCGCTACACCGGTCATCATCGCGGTGGCGGGCAATATGATCGAGCGCACCACCACCTGGAGCAGCCTCGCTGTTCCCATCATGCTGGCGGTTTGCGGGTTGGTCGCGGCGAACTATGGCACCTTGGTCGGGGTTTTAGACAATGACCTGACCTCCTACCTGGCCGCAGTCAGCTACGCCGTGGGGGCGGTGCTGACCTGGCTGATGTTCAGCATACTCAACCAGAAGATGCTGGCGAAAATCCCCAGGGTACACGCAGGCCTATGGACCGGTCTGATGATGGTCGGCGCCGGTCTGAGCGTGGTTGTGTTCGTGCCGTTCGGGCTGGTATTGGACATGTACACCTATCCGCACCTGGACCTGCACTTGGGCAACACCCTGCCGGTGCTGGCTGCCGCAGCGGCGCTGGCCTGTGTTGCCTCCGTTGGCGGCGCATGGGCCTGGAACTTTGCCAGCCAGCGGCTACCGATGGCCCTGTCCGGGCAGCTTATTTCAGTGGAAACCATATTCGCAGTCGCCTTTGGGCTGATCGCCGAGCAGCGCTTGCCTACCGGCCTTGAGGTTCTGGGCATCGTTGGGCTGCTGGCAGGTGCTTCGATTGCGGTAAGGGTGATGGCTCAAGGTAATCGCGAAGGGGTGAAGGTGCAGGCTTGAGTGATCGAGCTGGCGGGTGCGGCGGGGTATGGCGATAGCTGAACAACAGCGTTGATCAGAATTTAATCAACCTGAAACGATAGGCCACGACCAGCACCGTTGGCCAGAACAGTGTATTGACAATGTCATGGAGGCTCGCGCCCCACCGCCAGTATCCCAAGCTCGCCTTATCATCCATAAGATCGAACAACTCGATGAGGCTCGCCCCCGCCAACACCACCAACCAACTGCTGAGGGAGTCCAGGGATTTTCGAGTGATGCAGCTGGCAGCGATCAGCAAACCCAGACCTACATAGATATGCAGGGCGTCCCTCGAGAGACCGGTGGCTGAGATGATGCCAAGCTTGAGTGATTGCAGTGTGGAAGGGTCCATTGAGTGTTTCCTCGTTTACCGGGGCTTAGGTCCATGATAGTTACCCGTGGTTTGATGGGTTGTCACGCTCAATAGCGGGTCCTGAAAGCCATTCGTTTCAAGGCCATTTTGGGGGGCTGGCTTACGATGGGCTGGGGAGTAGCCATTGCGTTCGTTCGGCAGGGCGTCGTAGAGGATGTGCGGAAAAGCGGCTGAACCTTGCGAGAGTTCGCATCAATCCACACTCATTTGTCATGCATCCAGATGCAGAAAAAACCGCACTGGGCGGGCTTCTCTGGTGTGTCGGCCGGGGTAATCTGAATTGATTCTATAACATGTTGATTATTATAGATTATTTTCGGTTAAATTTTTTACTGGAATACCTTTTGGAATACCATTCGCGAATCTTCTTGAATTCCTACCTTTACGTCGATAAATGCTCAATTCCACAGCTGTTCGTCGGATCTCCCTTTTGAGCGGAGCCAACGGCTTCTGATAGCCATTGCTGGCGATTGTGCATTCCTTCACTCGCTCTGGCGAGTCAGCACATGCCATATTGCCTTCGGTACAGCAAATGGGCGGTCTCTATTACTTCCTGCTCCAACGCCCGGCGAATACCGAGTCGGCGGCTACTACAGTACCACCAAGGCTGACGATTCTATCTTGCTGCGGACGTGGCACAGGAGCCGCTGAGCGATACAGGCTTCAAATCCCACAACAACAAACACGGCGCCTAGTGGGGGGTGCAGCATCAGGTCTACAAGGATGCGACCAACCCGGCCCGGCGCTGACCTTGTTCAGCGACGCCACTGTGCATGACAAGGCCACCAACAAGATCGATCGCTACATCCAAAGTGGAGCTTTACTACGGCTTCCTGGTCAGCAAGTGGCTGACTGCGCGGACAAACATTCAATACGTGGTGAGTCCTGGCGGCTTCAACGATGTCGACAATGCCTGGATTGCCGGTTAGAAGTTTGAAACCACGTTGTAGTGCAAGATGTGCCAGGTCTGGCGCTAGGCCCAGTTTCTTTGCCTGCGTGAGTTATGAGAGCCCATAGTAGTTCAGTCGGGGAGGACGGTCCCAGGACGTGCAATATGCTCTGCATAACAGCTGCGTCACGGCGTGGCTTGGCACGATGTAGAGCAGGTAAATAGAGAGCAGCCATTGTATCGCTCTCTTGAGCTAGATCCTGCCGGGGCGGAAAATAATCCGAGAGTGAGGTCGGGTCTTGACCGGAGATCTATCAGGATCTATTTCTGCAAAGTCCACTAATCTTGATTGAGTAGTTTGGAGTTTTTCAGTTTTTCAGCAATGTACGTAGCGTTTATCTCTTCTTGCGCTATGAGGATTTCTATTGCTCGTGCACGACTGATTTCATGTTGTTCGCATATTTTGTCTAAACTGCGTATAGCCTTGTCGGAAAGTATAAAGTTGTACTGAGACTTTCCTGATAGATTGCTTCTGTATTTTTGCTGGCTCCATCGTGCTTTAATTTTAGTGAGGTAGAGCTCTCTTTGTTCGTTGATGATGAAGCTTTCGTCAAAATATATTAAAAGGTCTTCGTAGTCTTCAAATGTGGGGCATGAAAGAGTGAGTTGAGTGTTCTTTGTAAGCCATTCCCACGCGAGTAAGATTTTTTGGTTATCGTCTTTAAACCATCTGAAAGGTTTGTCAGCGTTTTTTTGTGATCTCCACAGTTCCTCTATGTTCTTCAGTTCAATACGCTTGTAGGTGATGTCGGCTTCCCAGCAGTCTGCGATGTAATACAGTCTGTCCATTCCATGTAGGTTTGTTGGGATCATGAATGGAATAAGTCCTGAAGCGGTAAGTAATCGATTACTCACCCATGAGATTTGGCGTTTGCCCTCATGTATCCACTTGAAGTGATCCTGATGAAGTAATTTCGCCGCTTCCTGTTGTTTCAAAGTCTCAGCGATGTGTGGGTTTAAACTCAAGCCCTCTGCGATTATGTTGCGCATCTCTCGCGGCGCTCTGTCGAGGGGGCCAATATTGAGCCCGTAATCTTGGAGGCGTTTCCATAGCCAAATATCCCTGCGGTCATTGACTAAATTGTCTCCCCAGAGCTGAGAAAGATGATCATTGATTCTGATGGACATTTTATAAGTCTTCTAGAAAAAATTCAGTATTTTTATAGCACAAAAATAGAAATTTTGCATGAGCTTTATAGTTTTTACCTAGAATATTTATAGTAGATGATTCTTATGATAAGACCGAAATTATGCGGTGTTTGAGACATCAGCACCATGGAGTTCGCCCGCCTGACCATCCGTGAGCAAGCCGCTGAAATGCTGCTGGCCTGAACCGGCTTGAGGTCAACAAGGAGCGGGTGACGGAAGGTCTTCAAAAATCCGTCAACGAAGCTGCCCATGGCAAGGAAGCGTAGCTTCTTACCATGCCCGCTATCTAGCCTCTGAGTGGTTCATTGACTAGTCGCTGGACAGGAGTTTCGTGGCCTTCAGTAAAATTCTACCGAACTTGCCAATCCTCTGGACGAATACAGGAGATGCGTTCATGAGGATAATTCGATTGAAAGAGGTCGTGGATCTCACTGGTCTTGCTAGATCCACTATCTACAAGTTTATTTCGGGAGACTCATTTCCTAAGCCTATTTCATTGGGTGACCGTTGCGTAGGTTGGCTGGAAAGTGAAGTGCACGAATGGATACTGGATAAAGTTAAAGAGCGGGATAAAGTTGTGAGCGAGAGTATCTGATATTTTGCTGTGGCTGGCTTTGGAAGTTTAATTGGATGGGTTAAATTAACACCACTAGGGATATGTTCCTTGGTGGTGATTTTCCGGAGCGGCTTTAACCTGTATGAAGTTGTATTTTAGCAAGGTTTGTGGGCGGTTTGTTTAGCGTGCTGCCGCCTGATTGCTTCGGTATTGGTACTATGTTTATACAGTATCTCTATTGCGAATTTGGTCTGTCTTTGCTGGTAAGGTATAGGGGAGTATCGGAGAGGCGGTAGGCCATCTAAGCAGAATGGTATTATGCTCTGCATTCTTGGTTATAAGGTAAAAATGTACTAGGGAGCCTGACTATATGAAACTCAATACTCGGAGCTCCATCATGGCTAGACACTCAGGCAACACGAATTTAACCCTTCATTACGAAGGCTCCTATCAAGGCTTGACCGTGCAAGAGGATAAGGGGCCTTTTATTCAAGAGTACCTAAGTCGTCTTCATCAGACAGTGTCTCGAGCGCTTAATCAATACCCTCGTGTATTTGCATTCAGGTTTGACCTGCGGCTACCAGCTAACAATCAATTGCCCGATTACGCTTTCACGAACGAAGTTATTGACCGCTTCATCGAATCCTTTAAAGCCAAGATCAAGCACAATCGCCAAATGGCGAAACTTGTGAATAAGTACGCACACGACACCAAGGTGCGTTACGTCTGGGCTAGGGAACAAGGGCAGCACGGGCGACCACATCATCACTTTGCGATTTTGCTGAACTACGATGCATTCAATGCGCTGGGTAAGCTCGAATCAGGCAGAGACAACATGTTTAATCGCTTGGAAGGAGCGTGGGCAAGCGCTTTAGGGCTATCAGTAGAAGCCGTCAGAGGGTTGGTCGAGATTCCACAAAATCCTTACTATCACTTGTATCGCGACGAGATAGCCGGACAGGCAGCCTTCTTCCATCGTGCGAGCTACCTGTGTAAGTCGAGCACGAAGGTTTTTGGGGATGGTTCCCATGGTTTCGGGTGCAGCAGAACCTGAGCACAACGCTGAATCACGACAAAAAAAATAGAAGGACACCGTGCCGACGACCACCCTGGCAGTGCCAAAGGCGGTCCATCGGACGGTGTGTACATTGGAGTTAAAGGTAACCTCGTTCAGCCAGCGAAACGCAACCTTCATGACCTACAACGATGTGATCCAACGTCTGGGTGCCAATCATGCTGAGGGCGTTCTTGAGCGCCAGGGTCAGTGTGCGATCGGCTTGGCTGGGTTCAGGATCGCCGGATGGATGGTTATGTACCAGAATTACCGCTGCAGCATTGAGCTCCAATGCAATCGTGACCACTTCTCGCGGGTACACGCTGGCACCATCCAGCGTGCCTCTGAATAGCTCCCGGAAGGCAATCACTCGATGTTTGCTGTCGAGCAGTAGTAGCGCAAAGACTTCGTGCTCGTGGTACTGCAGCAATGTTTGCAGGTGGCTAAAAACCTGCTTTGGCTCCGTCAATGACCGTCCTTTAGACAGACGGCTCATTGCCAATTGTTGTGCCATCTGCAGGATGTCAGCCTCGGTAACCGGGGACTCCATGACATAGGTACCGATTGTTTCACCGGCTATCAGGTTGTGATATTTCATTCGGGTATTCCTGAGCGAATAGGGGAGAGCGCAGAAGAGTTGGTGGCTACTGAGCCGAAGGCCTGCCTTTGTGCTGCGAGGCTCGCGACTCCAGCTTTTGGGCGAGTGATGGTTTGTCAGGCGCTGCCAGTTGAGTTTTGATCTCTATACGCCTGGGCTGATCTTCAATGACAGGGAAGAACTCCTCGACGGTGGCACCGGAGTTCCCCACGGTGTCCTCAAAGGCCCCATTGTTAAAACCCTGCCGAGCCGCTTGATCCAAGGCGCTCTGGTCAAAGCCTGCGGCTTGGCGGGTCTCCTCCAATTGCTTGGCTGCGATTAAGGCATCCTCCATGCCCAGACCACTGCGTACCGTGATGTCTACGTAGAAAATCGGTGCACCGTGGCTTTGGCGAGTGGACTTACCGCGGAGACGCAACTCCAGCGGCAGGCAGGCCAGTCGATCGCCGGAGATGGCTTGCAGATAATGCAGTCGCGCTGCGAGGGTGCGGATGCTGTTGTAGCCGGTGGTGCGAAAGACAAAGCTGCCAAGTGGATCGTCATCGCCAATCACCACGTTGAGCCGGCCGTAAGGTTTGCAGGCATTGCCTTGAGCCAGTGAACAGCCATCCGGTGAAGGGCAGGGCAACGACTGAATGCCATCCTTGGTCAGACGCTTGCAGGTCTCACCATTGCCGACGCACAGCGGCCGGCCGGTGTTACGGTCGAACAGGTTGTAGTCAGCCCGAAAGTTGAGGTCCGGCTCGTTGAACAGCAGCCGGATCGGAATGCTACGCAGCTTGCCGTCCTTACCATTGCGCAGTTCTTCGTTAAGGGGATGCAGCAACCAGCCGTCACGGTTCTGTACTTGGGAGGTGAGGGTGAATTGATCGTCCTTTTCTGGCAGACGTTTACCGTTCTTTTCGACGACCTTGCCGATGGAGATTCGGCCTAAAACCGGGGGTGTGATGGCTAAACCTTTGAGCATGGGAGATCTCCTGACACTGAAATAAAAACGCCACCGAGACCGCACGAGCGACCAGGGTGGCATTGAAGGGAAGGGGCACAGGGATAAGGGGGTAGCGAACGATCGTTCAGGCCAGCAGAAAACGTCGACTACCGGCTTTGGTGGTCGAGTAGCGAACTTGCAGATGAGGCTTTTCTTTTAGCAGGCGGGGGACATCCAGGACCGCGCTGTCTTTGGCTTTCTTCCACGTGATGCTGCCGGTTGCGAAGGTCGCCCGACTGGCATCGCCCATGGCTTGTTGCAGCGTTTGCTTGAGTTGAGCCTCCTGAGCCTCCTGCAGAGCAATCGACTTGCGCACGTTCTGCAGTTCGGTAAAGGCCGTGCAGAGCAGTGTGTCCTGGCTAAAATCCACGGTTTGTCCATTGTCATGCGGATACAGACAGCGCAAAGCTTGCTCCGCCGAGGCAGAACCGTCTGCTGGCGGCGGGGTGTCACTGACGACGTAATCCCAGAAGAGCCGTTCCAGGTCGATCAGCCGAGCTATCAGTGACTCATCGCGCTCAATGCGATGGATTTCCAGGTGCTGACCTCCGAGCAGTACCGCCACATCCGCCGCCTGCTTGCCAGTCACGGCCAACTGGTGAATGACCTGCAACTGCACATACTCGGGCACGCCTTCTTTCCAGAGACGTGCGCCGTTTATGCCGGCGGTTTTGCATTCGAGAATCTGCACTTCGGACGCACCGATAATCTCACGGTCGATATTGGCCAGCATCCAGGCCAGTTTGGGATCAGGATGCTGCAGAACCGCATTGACCCGGCGGACCCGATGACCGCTGCGCCGGGTGTAATGGGATGCGACAATCGGCTCCAGGATGTTGCCCCAGTACGCGGGGTTTTCCTCATCCTGCGGATCGAGCATGGGCAGTAAGGTGTCACGCCCGGTTTTTTCCATCCACAGTTCCAGCTGTGATTTATAAGGGTTCAGGCCCACAGCGGCGGCGGCATCCGAACTGCCGATGCCTTGCTTGCGCACGGTCAACCAGTCCTCACGCGGCAGTTGTTTGGTACCGACCAAGCGTAAGGCAGGACGGGGTTTAGTTCTGAGATGTTGTAGGGATTGAGTGCTCATGATCATTTCCTTGAGGCATCAAAAACGCCCAACCAGCACGAAGCTGATCAGGCGTTTAGGGAGTGGAAGAACAGAATGGGGAAGGGGTTGATGAGGACGGTGAAAACCAGGCCTAAGCTGAAAGTTGTAGCGCCGCCTCCAGCGCCCGTTGCTTGAGCTGTGCTCCTTGCCCGAACCAGGCAGAATCCATGCGGTACTCGATGCTTCTCGCACGGCGTTCGTGGTCGACGTACTCCGTCACGGCGTTGAGCAGGCCCCAGGCAGTTCCTTGAGCTGACTCCAAGGTTGACCCGCGGCCCTGACCTTCATACAGGCATTGCACCTTGCGTAGCGCCCGCTCGTTGGGAAGTACTGCCGGTAGTGGCATGTTCGGATTGGTATGACACAGCACGCTCATGAAGAATCCCATGGCTTCATGCCACTGAACTTTGCGTTCAGACAGCATTCGCATCCGGTGCATGAAGTTGTCCCATTGCGAGACGGCGATACCGAGTTGCTTTTTAACCGCCTGTGCATCGAAGCGCGTGCTGTGCGGCACCTTGATCGCTTTGGCCGAACCGTCCAGCGCAATAGTCAACGTGTTATTGCAAACTACCCGCACAGTTGTAGGTGTGGCCGTGGTAGCCAAGGTACCGTCACTGGAGGTGGCCAGCAGGAGATAACCATTGACCTGATCGTTGCCTTTCAAGGTCGTACCTTGACCAGTGCGGGCCAGCGCCCAAAACTTGCGACCGCCTTTGAGTACGCCGGCCGTTTCCAGCTCGTAGCCCGATACTTCAGTGAGGTCCCGATAGAACTCCAAGACCTCGCGCGGCTGCACGACCTGGTAGCGCTGAGAAACCACGGACAACGGGGCCTTAGTATCGGATCGGTAGAGAACCTTCTGGTCAGGGAAGGTGTGAATTGAGCCAAGTGCACCGATGCTATCGGATTTGAAATGCACCGGGCTGTCCTGGATCTTCCAGTCCATACCCGCTTCGCGCTGCCAGATTTCGATGGGTTGTTTTGGAGAAAGGCGACTACCCAGACCGTGCCAGGGAGTTGCGCCAACATAAGCCATTTGTTCAATGAGATGAGCCATGGGAATAGGTCCTTTGACAAAGGGGGAGCCCCTGTTTGCATGAGAAACAGGGGCTGACTCGATGAGTTAGCGATTAGCGCTGAAGCTGTAACCGCACTCTAGGCATTGATAGTTATTCAGTACCTTGTCATCGATCTGTTCACCGAGCGTGGCCCCGGCGATACCGCCAGCGACCCCTCCGAACAACCCCCCTAAAATCGCCCCAGCGACGCTCCCGATCGCGATGCCTATTGGGCCTCCGGCGACACCTAAAACAGCTCCAGCTTCGGCGCCGGACAGAGCGCCAGCTGTACCACTGGCGGCGCCGCCTGCGGCACCGATCAAACCGCCTGCTTGTTTCCCAATATTTTTCGTGACGATGCGTCCAGAGTTACAGCTTGGGCAAGGGCTATACATACGCAGATCCTCTCAAATGATGAGCGTGCTAAGCGAAGTGCAGGCACGCCAAAATCCCAACTGCAGTCGATACAGGTGGGCGTTCATAGAGGTGATATAGGTCTGAAATATTTTTGATTATCCACGGGCGCACAGCCAATGGTCATACAGAATGGACGGTGGAAAGGCACTGGGCTGACCTGCGCGGCCTGGCAAGATCAGCAGTTGACCAGTGCGACACTCGAGCCGGAGGGAGTATGAGGCAAACCCGCCCTACAACTGACCGACTATCGGGTCTCTCGGACCAGAAATCCATTGATAGCGCCCAGCGTTACGACAGTAAAGACTCAGGCTAAGGTGCTGGCATAAGGGCATGATTTTCTAGCATTTGTCCATGGGAAGTTCTTGATTCACCGTAGTGAAACTACAGCGCTCCCATCCCGAATTTGTTGTGCCCCGAAAAATGTGCCGAGCGAGGTACTGTCATTGATCGCCAGCGGGATTGGCGATTGACGCATCAAAGTGAGCGTGGTGGTCGTCCTGAAAATCCAAACCCATGGTCTGCGGGTATTTGGATTTTAGTTTACTGAGCTGAAACGACGACGGTACTCCGTCGGTGTCAGGCCAACGACCCTTCGGAACCGCGACCGGAAAGTCACCGCAGACCCGAATCCGGAAAGAAGTGCCGTTTGATCAATCGATGTATCGCTCTCCTCAAGCAATGCACGCGCTCGATCAATACGAGCGGTGAGAAGCCACTGTAAAGCTGTAGTACCGGTCTGTTCTTGAAATCGCCGAGCAAAGGTGCGAGAGCTCATGTTGGCACGAGCCGCAAGACTATCGACCGTGTGCGAACTGTTCAGATTGTCTCGCATCCATTCGATCAAGGGCATTAGGCTCGTTGGAGAGCCTGGAAGCTCCTGACGAATAAACTGGGCCTGGCCACCATCACGGTACAGTGGCGCGACCGCCAGACGGGCAGTGTTTGCCGCAACAGACTGGCCGTAATCGCGTCGCACGAGATGCAAACACATATCTAATCCTGCTGACGCGCCCGCCGAAGTCACGATGCGTCCTTCATCGACGAACAGAACATTAGGTTCTACTTGTATCTCTGGGTGAAGCCTGGCCAAGTCCTCGGCGAAACGCCAATGCGTAGTCGCGCGTTTTCCGTCAAGAAGACCGCTCGCGGCAAGAATAAAAGCCCCAGTGCAGATTGACGCCAATCGTGCACCACGAGCATATGCCTCGCGAAGAGCGATTCTTACCGTCTCTGGAACCTCTCCAAACGGGTCTTCACACCCTGGAATGACAATGGTGTGGGCCAGCTCAAGACGGTCGAGGCCGTACCGCGCCTGCATATCAAAGCTAGCGGTCCGAATAGTTCGCTCGGCTGCGCACACCTCCACCTCGTATGCGTTCTTGTCATCGACCTGAGAAGCCAAGGCGAAAATCTGATAGGCGATACCAAAGTCCAACGGCACCACGTCATTCAATACCAGAACCGCAATCTTATGCACGGCGTTAACCCCTGCTTTCAAAATCAAATAAATGGCAGAAAACGATCGTTTGATGTCATTTAAGCCACTCACGTGCAGCGTCCAGCAGGAATACTCTTTTAGTCAAGTACGACGAGAGGAGACGGTAATGTCTGATGAGATGAGCAATGAGAGTGAAGGCCGCCAACTGCAGATTGGCATGGTGATTTTTCCTGGTTTCACTTTGCAGGATTTGGCCGGCCCACAGACGGCGTTCGGCCTTCATGCCAAAACTCACATAATCTGGAAGACCATGGAGCCCGTTCCCACGGACATGGGCGTCACCATGAACCCCACGATCACGATTGATGACGTTCCAGATAACCTAGACGTGCTGTTCGTCGCAGGTGGCGGAGGAACCCCTGAAATCATGAAGGACCGGGAGTTGCTCGATTTCATTGCTCGCGCAGGACAGACTGCCACCTATGTAACCGCCGTATGCACAGGCTCTGTACTTCTTGCGATGGCGGGCCTATTGGAGGGCTACCGTGCAGCGACCTACTGGCCTTTCTACGAACCCCTCATAGCACTGGGTATTGAGCCGAGCTACGAACGGGTATGCGTCGACAGGAACCGAATCACAGGTGGCGGTGTAACGGCAGGTATCGACTTTGCGCTGAAGGTCATCGCCGAGCTTAAAGGCCAGGATGCGGCAGAGTTTACTCAGCTTGTGCTCGAGTACGACCCGCAGCCGACAATGAACTCGGGGAATCCACGTACCGCGCGGCCGGAGATCGTCGCAAAGATAAAAGGTCTGTGGGGGAGAACTGACGAGGCTGTGAGAGTCGCGAATGAGCATATGGAGCGTCGAGCGCAGTTATCAAAACTAGCTCCCGCGTGATCGTTGCTCTGTAACGTTGTTCTCGGCGGACCTTGATCAGTCATTTCTGCGCCATGCCGCGGTGTCGCTCTAGGGTCAGTTCCTAAGCTGGCGTCAAGTTCAAGCATATAGCCCCGCGCGTACCTACGCGCGGGGGTTTTACGTTTAGAGTTGGCTCATTAGTGGCCCACTTGTAAGCACCCACGTGAATGCCATCTTTACAATCCGTCGCACGTTTCGGCTCCTTTTGAATGAATGGATTCAGCATTCTCAAGAGCCATAAGTCAGCGGGTGCATCCAGGATGAGTTCGGCTTCGCTATGTACCGCTATTGATTATCGAGCACTCAACACTCAACCGATTCTCGCGGCGGACATACTGCGGTGAATATCCATGCAGTCGAACGAACGCCCTACGCATCCGTTCTGGGTCAGTAAAACCGACCGCCTGAGCAATCTGCTCGATCGGCTCGCTGCCTTCTTGCAGACGTAAACACGCCGCTTCGACGCGCAAGCGTTCCACTGCTTTAGCTGGTGTTTCACCTGTCTCTCGGCGGAATGCTCGTCCGAATTGTCGCAGGCTCAATCTCGCCGCATCGGCGAGTCTCTCAATGGGCAACTCCTCGGCCAGATGCTCTCTCGCGAATTTCAACGCAATACGGATGCGATCTGACTCTGGCTCCATTTGTGACATCGCGGAAAACTGTGACTGGCCACCAGGCCGTCGATATGGAACGACCAGCAATCTGGAGACATCGCGCGCTACATTCACGCCCATATCTTTCTCAATCAGGGCGAGGGCCAGATCGACCCCGGAAGCGATGCCGGCCGACGTCCAGATGTGCCCGTCCTCAATAAAAATATTGTCCCCCTCAACCTTGATGCGGGGAAAACGCGATTGCAGTAGTGCGGTGTGATTCCAGTGCGTCGTGGCCCGCCGATCGTTCAACAGCCCGATTTCCGCAAGCAAGAACGCCCCGGTGCACACGCTGGCGACTCGCGAAGCGTTGACGATCAATTGCCTTGCTGCGGCGAGATTCTCTGCTGTCAGCATTGGCTCGACTTCGCCACCCACAAAAATCACGGTGTCAAAGGTGTGCTGGCAAACTGGAGTAGTTTCGACCGGAAGGCCTGAATTACCAATAACCGATCCTCCGGAGTGCGATACGACACGAAGCTCATACGGCTTATGACCAACAGCCGTCGCCACTTGATTGAATGCAGACAGTGGCCCAGCAAGATCGAGGGCATCGTGACCAGGGCAGACAAAAAATCCAATTCGGTACATCGCAGCTCAGCTCCAGCGTTTTAAGTCTCAGATTAACGGGAACCCTAGTGTAATACCACGGAGCCTGGCGCCCTTCATGGCTTTTAGTAGCGAGATTTATTGGCTTAAAGTGAGGGATAAACGTCGTTTTCGTTTCCCATACTCCTACGTAAAGTTGGTGACACGAACATCATGAGCGACGGTTGTAATGCTCGCTTTTACAGGTTCGCAGGCGGCGCAGTAGAGCGCTAAGAATCACCAATGTTTTAGTCCAATGCTCGTAAGGCAACGGCTTGAGTACGCTTACTCAGGAGTGGGCCCGCTAGGTATGAATGCATCGTCTCCAAGCCAGGGGAGGAGCACTCGTTGTAGCAAACATTTTGGTGATCGCGGTACGTGACTCTGCGAGGCCCATAAACACCCACATTTCGCTAGGCAGCTACGAGGGTTCAACATGACTTTGCATATAAAACCTGTCGCCACGACTGAATACGACGATGTAATTCAGGCAGCACAAGCTTATATTGACGGTTATCGCTCTGGGGACATCGCTGGAATTGAGAAAGCCTTCCACGAAGACGCGATAATGTGGGGCTACACCGGCGATGAGCTGCTTCAAGGTCCAGCTGTTCCTGTATTTGCTAGTTTCTTCAAAGCACTGGGCGCTTCGCCGAACACCCGCAGTCGCCTGGATATCTTGGCTATCGCCCCCACAGCTGCAGTTGTCCGAGTGGACATGGAGAATGACGTTTTGGGCGCGAGCTTCCACGACTTTCTTTCGCTGCTCAAGATCGACGGTCAGTGGAAAATAATCTCGAAGATATTCCAACGATACGCCTAAGCAAGCGACGGAGCCGCATCGGATAAATTTAGCCCGTCAGATGCAAGATCCTCTTCCTCTAAGCCGATGCTAAAAGGCTTGAGCGCGCTAACCTGAGGTGCATCGCAACCAGACGAGGGTCGCGCGTCAGGTCACCTGAGATAAGCCAGCAATTTTTTGTTGTGTTACACGCACGAAGGTAGCTAAGGCAAAAAAACTCTTTGCCTTAGCTTCATGCCGAATCTACTCGATAAACGCGGCCAGCGAATCCGACAACGGGGCTGGCGGCGTCGCCCAGTTTGAACGCTCGTCACGGTCAGCCACTTTCATCTACTGGCGCTCGTCGTTGAAACTATCGATTCATTTTGCGTCTTCAGCCATATTTAAAGCTCGCGCGGTGGCCTCAACCTTGATCGATTCCTTCTCGCCCTTGGCGTTCTCTACCGTAAGATTCACAAGCACCTGGTCACCTTCTTTTACCTGTTTCATCAGGTCAATAAGCATAATGTGATAGCTGTGGGGATCCAGGATGACTGCTTTGCCAGCAGGCAAGGCGACGAACTCTACTGGTTGCATGCGCATCACGTCGTTCTTGATTGTCGACTGGTGAACTTGCACGATTTTCGCCACCGGTGACTGGGCACTGACCAGCTTGCTGTCGCTGCTTGCAGTTATTGTCATGAACGCACCAGTCGCTTGTTGTCCTGGCACTGTCGCGCGAACCCATGCGCCCTCTATGTGCGTTTGGGCTGAAACCTGGAAAGCCAGCCCTAATAGAGAAAACCCAAGTACGATCTGTTTAACGTGTTGATTTATGTTGGTCAAATTTGGACCTGAATACATTAGCAAATCTCCATGAGTGTAATCAGATCTTCTGCACATTGTTGTGCCGAAAGTGCTTGAGAAAATCCAAGGCGTAGCGTTCCTTGGTAGTCATACACATAGCTCGTCGATGAATGAGTAAGTGTATATGTTGACCCAATCGGTACTTTCTCGTAAAACACGCCAAACTCTTTGGCTGTAGCCGCTGTTTCTTCTAGCGTTCCGTAAAGAGCGATAAATGACGGATCAAAAGTTTTTACATAGGCGTCTAGGACGGCTGGTGAATCCCGCTCGGGATCGAGCGTAATAAAGATAACCTGAAGAAAGTAGCCGTCCTTATCCATCATTTTTTTGATTTTAACTGCACGAGCCAAGGCGGTGGGGCAGACTGCCGGACATTGAGTGAATCCAAAAAAAATCATGGGCATCACGCCTCGATAGCTTGAAAGCGTTCTTACCTCGCCGTCGGTGTCTTTTAGCCGGAATGTGCGCCCAAGAATTTTATTGCTTAAGTCTTTGCCGTATTTGTACGATAGCTCACCTCGGGTATCGCATCCTGCCAGCATGCCGATACCTAGAAGTCCCATGCCTGAAATCACCTTGCGGCGAGTCAACAAAACGCTCATTGATTCAAGCCTCTTTATACGAAAAAACCACAAATTGGATTAACAAGTCTTCTTTGAATTATTACTTCATACATTGATCATGTGCTGCCGATGGATAATACATCGGTTCAGGTCGAGCTGATCACTAGTGCGATTGAATTGAGGGTGTTGTCTCTAATGCTTTTGACGGCGCCTCAACTGTAAAACGTGGTTCGTTTAACTAGGTGTTCGCGAAAAGAAGATTTAAGTTCCCCAGTCGCCCAACTAGAATGACTGCTGGAAATCAGCCCGAACTACCAAGTTCTTTAGCCCCGTAATGGCGTTCAGTCTTACTAGCAAGGTGCCTGGGGTAACTAGTCAGAGAGTCTGTAGGTAGATAAATCAGGACTACGCGTTTACGCCCCCGTCCACGCTTAACCCGGTGCCGGTGATGTGTTTAGCGCTTGGGCTTGCGATGAACGCGACCGCCACTGCGACATCCTTCCCAGTACCGTATCGGCCTAATGCTGAATGAGCCCTCATCGCATCGGCACCATCACCATCGGCTGGGTTCATATCAGTGTCCGTAGGTCCAGGATGCACAGTATTAACGGTGATGCCACGCGGTCCTAGCTCACGAGCAAGTCCTCGTGTAAAGGAAAGTAGGGAGGACTTGGACATGGAATAGACTGTGACCGATTCAAAGGCCACACGCTCCGCCAGACAGGAACCGATATTGATGATTCTTCCGCCCTCTCCAAGATAGGTAATGGCTGCTTGAGACGCCAAGATCACTGCTCTAATGTTTACGGCGATGATCTGGTCTATCTGATCCAGCGGCATTGTCTCTAGCGGGCAAATAAAAGCGACGCCCGCATTGTTTACTAGTATGTCCAACCCTCCTAAAAGCCTAGCTGCCTCATGTACAGAACGCGTAGCTGCTTGGGGATCCGCACTATCGGCCTGGATAGGGAAGGCTTTAACGCCCAATCCCTCAATTTCTCTGGCCAGTTCCTCCGCCGCATCCCCAGAGCGAACATAGCTGAAAGCAATATCAGCTCCTTTTTCTGCCAACTCGATAGCGATAGCTGCGCCAATACCTCGTGCAGCGCCAGTGATGAATGCACGTTTGCCTGAAAGTTCTTTCATGACTGTCCCATTAGTAGATTTGAGATTTACCGCGACCATTCGGGGTCACTAAACCCGGAAGCTGAAGCTTAAGCGTCACTAGCGCTTTGCAAAACGACTTAGTCCCCTCGATTTACGCCATACGGTTTAGTCGAACTTGTTTCCCCTTCCGAAATTAGAATCTACTGATGAGGCGGCTTTAAGAGGAATAGACTTTCGGTACAGCGCTCAAATACGCCGTTGCAACGGGGATTGCGCCGAGCGCAATGAACCCTGAGCGGGCAGTTAAGACGCTTCAGCCTCAACCGTAACCTCATAAGCGCTAACACCCTGATGTGCGGCCAGCCGTCTGATGCTTTGAGGAGGGTGCCCGATAACTCTGATGAAGGCTCTGCGCATCCGCTCCGGATCCTTGAAGCCAACCGAGTGTGCTATCAGTTCGATCGGTTCCGCCCCACGTTCAACGCGCAGCCTCGCGACCTCGACACGCAAACGCTCCACAGCTTTAGCGGGTGTTTCCCCCGTTTCCAGCAGAAAGGCTCGACCAAATTGGCGCAAGCTGAGGCAAGCAATTGATGCCAAATGCTCTGTTGATAGCTGTTCGTTTAGATGCTCTCGCATGTAGGAAAGCACCTCCCTCATGCGATCCGTCGTCGGCTCCATATCGGCCATGGCCGAAAATTGTGACTGCCCTCCTGGCCGACGGTGGTACACGACCATGGCGCGGGCGACCTCATGGGAAACAGCATTTCCCAGATCTTCCTCAATCATGGCCAGCGCCAGATCGATTCCCGCAGAGATGCCAGCAGACGTCCAGATGCCACCATCCTTCGTAAATATATGATTGGGCTGTACCCGCACCTTCGGAAAATTGCGTTGCAGTCGCGCGGTCTGCCTCCAGTGTGTAGTAGCCCTGCGACCGTCTAATAGGCCCGCCGAAGCCAATAGAAAAGCCCCGGTGCAAACACTCGCAACTCGCCTGGTGCCTTTCGCGGCCGCATTAGCGAGGTGGTCCGACACCATGGGAAGGTCGTAGGGTTTGGAAAAAGCCTTACCGCCGACCACTATCAACGTATCGTACGGGCTTGATCTGATCTTCTGACTCCTTACTTCCAGACCAGACGAACTCATAACGGGACCGCCCGACAACGAGACTACCGAACAGCAGTAGGGATCTGATACCCCGATCTCTTTAGCGATTTCAAAGGCGGCCAGCGGACCACTAAGGTCCAGAATCTGAAACTCGGGAAAGACCAGGAAAGCGATGTCACGCATGGAATTACCTTCTCCAAAAATCATTGATCCTGTTCACAATTACTATTCACTGCCAGCCTCCTGTTGGCGATTTTCGTACTGCTTGCCTCGGATGATCCTCTAAAAGTCGTATGGCGAAAAGAGCAAAAAACCCTCAAAAAACGTCATCCTCATTTTTCGCCTCGTAGTCCCGCTTCGCTATTTGCGTTCCTGTCTGTGACATCCGCTGGCCAATGCAGCATGACGGCCAAAAAGGAGGGAAGTAAGTCCTTTCTCCCGCCATAAGTGACATAGAGAATGCTCCCGTTTCTCAACGGGAGAGTCGTCATGGCTGTAAGGGCTGTCACCTCAAATCTGCTTGGCTGGAGGCGGGTGCAATGAGTACATCAAAGTCGTCGGAAGACATTCCAGCGCCAGAAAAATCGTCAAGTCGCTCGAATGTGGCTGTGTTGGCCATAGCCCAAGGATTATTCACGGCGGCCATCGCGATCGATCTCACATTGACCGGTTTGACGGGATATCAGCTTGCCCCTGATAAATCGCTCGCGACTCTGCCTTTTGCACTGATAACCGTAGCAGGCGCCATTGCGACATATTTCGCTTCTACTCTGATGCAGAAGATCGGAAGACGGCGTGGATTTGTGCTAGGTGCCTTCACCTGCGCAATAGGCGGATCGATCTCCGTATGGGCGGTCTTCCTGAACTCTTTCTGGCTATTCTGCATCGGGACAGCGGCCGTCGGTATCTTTCAAGCGTTCGCCCAGTATTACCGTTTGGCGGCGACAGATTCGGAACCTGACGACCGCAAAGCACGCGCAGTCTCGTTGGTGCTTGCGGGCGGAGTGATCGCCGCTATTCTTGGGCCTTTGTTAGCGAGTTGGAGCACGAATTTATTCGCTACCCTATTCGCCGGTTCTTATTTGATGGTATGCCTGCTCGGCATTGCCTCGGCAGCATTACTTTGGTTAGGCTATGAAGATGCACTTCCAGAATCATTGGAGCTGCATGGCCACGAACAGCCACCACGCAAGTTACTTACAATATTTCGACAGCCAGTTTCATTAGCGGCACTCGCGAATAACGTGATAGGCGGCGTGGTGATGATGTTCATCATGACTGCAACACCGCTGGCGGCTGTCGCCAGCAATCACTCAATAAATGATGGCGCCAGCATTATTCAATGGCATTTAGTAGGTATGTACGCGCCGTCACTATTTGCTGGACGTCTGATTTCCCGATTCGGATTGCCTTCGATTTTGTTCTTGGGAATTGCACTTAGTGCAGCTTGCGGATTGATTGCACATTGTTCGGACAGCTTGGCGGCATTCTATATTGCACTTCTTTTTTTAGGCGTGGGATGGAATTTTATGTTTGTGGGCGGCACAGTCTTACTGACTGCTTCGCATCATCCCTCCGAGAAGGCTAGGGTGCAGGGAGTGGCAGAGTTTATTCGATACACGTTCACTGCATTTGCAACTTTGGCCGCCGGCCCTCTATTGCAATCACTTGGCTGGAAGGGTATGAACGATATGATTTTCCCACTATTAGCGGTATGCGCTGTTATTACCTTGTGGTGGGTATGTATCGAACGCAGAATAAAAAACGCAACCAGTGAACACGTCTCGGGCAGCGAAAACCGATCGGCGACATAATTATCCGGGCGTGCCGCACACCGTTTTAAAAAACAGTATCGCTGGAGATCCAAAAAGCTTGGCGCTTTAAGAAACGCCACCTCATGTTGCTGTGAATGAGCCATCGGAACTTTTCATTCACACAACAGCTAAGCTAGAACAGAATTAATCTTGGAGTCATGATGAGCGCTAATTCCAAACCCCGCACTAGGCTGGCACTTTATTCCGCAGGTATACTTATTATTTTTGGAGTCGTTGCCTTTGGCGTGGTCGATAACTCAGAGAAAGCTATAGCACAGGACGGCCCGCCCCCAGTCCAAGAGGTAGATGTCGTGGTCGTTAAAAAAGAAACGGTTACCGACTGGCAAACTTACTCTGGCCGATTAGCAGCGGTGGAGAAAGTTGAGGTTAGGCCGCTGGTTGCAGGAACCATAACGGACGTCAACATACATGATGGCCAATTGGTAAAAAAAGGGGACACTCTGTTCGTCATCGACCCAAGACCTTACCAAGCACAAGTCGAACGGGCTAAGGGGCAGGTTGCAGCAGCTCAGGCTCGCGCCGCGTACACGAAAAGCGACTGGGAGAGGGCACAGCGCCTGATTGCCGAAAATGCAATAGCGAAACGTGACTACGATGAAAAAAACAACGCGGCATTGGAGGCCAGTGCCAATCTTAAGACTGCTGAAGCGGCGCTGGATGCAGCTAAAATTGATCTCGGCCATACCCAGATTACAGCTCCAATTTCTGGTCGAGTATCGCGGGCAGAAATAACACTTGGAAACATCGTAAACGCCGGGGCAGGCGCGGCACCTTTAACGATGCTTGTCTCTGTTAGCCCCATTTACGCAGAGTTCAACGCTGATGAGCAGACTTATCTTAAGTACATCAACAGACTCGGCAATAAAGCTACTGTTCCGGTTGATCTAGGACTTGCAGATGAGACAGGGTATTCGCGCCGGGGAGTCATCCAATCCGTAGACAATGAACTCGACACTACCTCAGGCACTATCCGCATGCGTGCACGGTTTGACAACGCTGATGGCACCATGGTCCCAGGGCTATATGCGCGTGTAAAAGTGGGCGGCAGTGAACCATACGCGGCCCTTCTTATTGATGATGCGGCAATTGGCACCGATCAAGACAAGCGATTTGTCTTGGTCGTGGGAAAAGATGACCATATTGTTTATCGCCCGGTAGCGCTGGGAAATCTACAAGGCAATTATCGCATTATCACGTCCGGACTCGAAGAGGGCGAACGGGTGGTGGTAGGCGGTATTCAGCGAGTCCGTCCAGGGGAGCAGGTTCTAGGAAAGATAATTCCCCAAAATGACGCTCAGGCTAGAAACGCTCACTGACCCACGACAGCACTAACTAAAATTCACCAGTAAATAATGAGTGTCCCTCAGGCACTTGGGATTTATTGATCCGTGCACTGATTGTAAAACAGAGTGCATCCTTAAGCGTCCTGTTGTCTTTTTTAACCTTCAAGCAGCGCTGAGAGCAAGTAGCCGCCTCACTTAAAGAGTCATTAATGAACATATCAAAGTTCTTCATTGATCGTCCGATCTTTGCGGGCGTACTATCCGTGGTGATCCTGCTTGCAGGGTTGATAGCAATATTTAAATTGCCGATTTCTGAGTACCCAGAGGTCGTTCCGCCCTCGGTCACAATCAGCGCACAGTATCCTGGAGCGAACCCAAAAGTCATTGCCGAGACAGTTGCTGCGCCGCTTGAGGAAAAAATTAACGGCGTTGAGAATATGCTGTACATGCAGTCCCAAGCGAACAGTGACGGTAACCTGACCATCACTGTAACTTTCGCATTAGGAACTGACCCGGACTTGGCTACCCAGTTGGTACAGAACCGAGTCAATCAAGCATTGCCACGATTGCCCGAAGATGTACAACGATTGGGTGTTACTACGCTCAAAAGCTCTTCTTCATTAGTTCTTTTTCTGCACCTCGTGTCGCCGAATGATCGGTACGACACAACGTATTTGAGAAACTACGGCCTACGGAACGTCAAAACGCGCTTTGAGCGGATACCTGGCGTTGGCCGTGTCGATATGTGGGGGGCAGGTGACTACGCAATGCGTGTGTGGCTTGATCCGCAAAAGGTGGCACAGCGTAATCTCACCGCCTCGGAGATTGTCACTTCCATTCAAGAACAGAATATTCAGGTTGCTGCGGGTGCCGTTGGTGCTGCGCCTTCTTCGCCGGGTACTGCGGTACAGCTGACAATCAATGCCCAGGGTCGCTTGAAGACCGTCGACGAGTTCCGCGACATCATTCTCAAAACTAGCCCCAGTGGCGCAGTTACTTATCTGCGGGATGTCGCCCGAGTCGAACTCTCTGCGGCTGAATACGGATTGCGTGCGCTGCTGGACAACAAACCCGCCGTCTCCCTCGCCATCTACCAATTGCCTGGCGCTAACGCGCTGGAGATCTCTGATCAAATCCGCGCTGCACTCAAAGATCTCAGCGCTGATTTCCCTCCCGGCCTGGATTACAGGCTTATCTACGACCCCACTCGCTTCGTGAAGTCGAGCATTCAGGCGGTTATAGAAACACTGCTCGAAGCCATCGCACTGGTGGTCGTGGTCGTCATTGTGTTCCTCCAATCATGGCGTACAGCGATCATTCCTTTGATCGCTGTACCGGTGTCCATCATCGGTACCTTTGCGCTCTTGCTGGCCTTCGGCTTCTCGATCAATGCCCTGTCGCTTTTCGGAATGGTGTTAGCCATTGGTATCGTCGTTGACGATGCCATCGTTGTGGTTGAAAACGTGGAGAGGAACATAGCCAGCGGTCTGACCCCGAGGGACGCCACGTATAAAGCCATGCAAGAGGTCAGCGGCCCCATCATTGCTATCGCACTCACGTTGGTTGCTGTATTTGTACCGTTGGCATTTATGAGCGGTCTCACGGGCCAGTTCTATAAGCAGTTTGCAATGACCATTGCGATCTCTACGGTGATCTCTGCTTTCAACTCACTCACGCTCTCTCCAGCCCTCAGCGCACTACTTTTGCGTAGCCACGACGCTAAGCAAGACGCCTTGACGCGGGTGATGAATAAGCTACTGGGCGGTTTTTTTCGAGCATTCAACAAGGTTTTTAATCGTGGCTCGGAGCAATACTCGAAAGGCGTAACAGGCGTCCTTAAGCGCAAGGGCAGCATGCTGGTTGTTTATGTGGTTCTTCTGGGACTCACGGCGGTTATGGGGAACGTTGTGCCTGCTGGGTTCATTCCCATGCAGGACAAGGAGTACTTGGTCACTATCGCCCAGCTTCCCAATGGCGCTTCTCTTGACCGTACGGAAGAAGTGATTCGCCAGATGAGCGAAATAGTCATGAAGCAGCCGGGCGCAGCTCACGCAGTCGGCTTCCCTGGCATGTCCGTTAACGGATTCATGAACAGTTCTAGCGCAGGGATTGTCTTTGTCCCCCTCAAGCCTCTCAGCGAACGTACATCGAAAGATGAGTCCGCCGCGGCCATCGTCGCATCCCTTAACCAAAAGTTCGCCAGTATCAAAGGAGCCTATGTCGCAGCCTTTCCACCGCCTCCAATACTCGGGCTTGGCACACTGGGTGGTTTCAAAATGCAGCTGGAAGACCAAGGTAGCCTCGGGTATGAGGAGCTTAACAAGGCCGCTCAAGCATTCATGGCCAAGGCTGCAGTGACCCCGGAGCTTGGTGGGTCACTGACAAACTATCAGATCAACTTCCCGCAGCTAAACGTCGAGCTAGACCGTGTGAAAGCCAAACAGCTGGGCGTGTCCGTTACCGATGTGTTCAAGACCATGCAGGTATACCTTGGCTCCTTGTATGTGAATGACTTCAACAGTTTTGGCCGTGTATATCAGGTACGAGTGCAGGCCGACGCACCGTTTCGTCAGCGAGCAGATGACATCCTTCAGCTGAAAACCAGAAACGACCGTGGAGAAATGGTGCCCCTATCGTCTCTGGTTCGTATCACCCCAACCTACGGTCCGGACATGGTGGTTCGGTATAACGGCTACACCGCAGCGGATATTAACGGCGGCCCAGCGCCGGGCTATTCGTCTGGCCAGGCCCAAGCAGCAGCAGAGCGCATTGCAGCCGAGGTGTTGCCTCAAGGCGTAAAATTCGAGTGGACTGAGCTGACTTACCAAAAGGTTTTGGCAGGTAATGCCGGTATGTGGGTCTTCCCTGTCAGCGTCCTGCTCGTATTCCTCGTACTGGCCGCACTGTACGAAAGCTTGACCCTGCCTTTGGCGGTAATCTTGATCGTTCCCATGAGCATCTTGTGCGCACTCACGGGGGTGTGGCTCACGCAGGGAGACAACAACATCTTTACCCAGATCGGGTTGATGGTATTGGTCGCATTGGCTTCCAAAAACGCCATCTTGATAGTCGAGTTCGCCAGAGAACTAGAGCACGACGGGTACACGCCGCTGAAGGCTGCCATTGAAGCGAGCCGCTTGCGTCTCCGGCCGATTCTCATGACTTCGATCGCCTTCATCATGGGCGTTGTTCCACTCGTGTTTTCCACTGGGGCGGGCTCAGAAATGCGCCAAGCCATGGGGATCTCGGTTTTTTTCGGCATGTTGGGCGTGACCCTGTTCGGTCTCGCACTAACACCTGTCTTCTACGTGGTCCTGCGTACGCTGGCAGGTGGCAAAGTACACGTGGCTCAAAAAGACGCGCCTCACCTGACAACGGAAGCATTGGACTCATGATCGGAGCCAAACGAATGATCCAATTACCCAAAAAGTCTATTTTTGGACTGCTAACTTCCTCAGCGCTGCTATCGCTTCTATCAGCATGCTCTGTGGAGCCGACATACAACCGCCCCGACGTCCCGACTCCACAGGCGTTCAAGGAAGCTTCGGCTGAACAGAAGCAAGCATCATTGTCCAAAGATAGCGCCTGGAAAAACGCTGAGCCGGCCGATGCTGAGCATCGTGGGGAATGGTGGCTAGTCTTTGGCGATCCGGTGCTAAGCGACCTGGAGCGGCAAGCCGCAGAGGCTAATCAGAATCTGAAGGCGGCTGCCGCACGAGTCCAGCAATCGAGAGCCTTGACACGATCAGCCCGAGCGGGATGGTTCCCGTCCCTAGATGCGGGATTTGGTCCTACGCGTGAACGCCTGTCTCCTGCCTCACAATTGTTGTCTGACGATGCGAGTGGGTCCACGCAGACTCTCTGGCGGGCGCAGGCGACAGCCTCTTACGAGGTAGACCTGTTCGGGAAGGTGGATTCACAAGTGAACACCGCGCTCGCTAATCAAGCACAGAACGAGGCGCTGTATCGTTCTGTGCTGTTAGCCCTCCAAGCTGACGTGGCTAAAAATTATTTCGAGCTGCGTGAGTACGACAACCAACTTCGACTATTTCGTCGCACGGTCACCCTGCGTGAAAACACCCTGAAATTAGTAGAGGGGCGATTCAAAGAGGGCGACATAAGCGAACTTGACCTCTCGCGAGCGCGCAACGAACTATCGACCGCGAGGGCGGACTCGGTAGGGATCGCACGGTTGCGTGCGACGTCAGAACATAGTCTTGCAGTGTTGTTGGGTAAGTCTCCTGCCGACTTCGACTTCCCTGACTCACCTATAGAGCCCATCGCGACCCAGGTGCCTATCGGGTTACCATCAGCCCTACTGGAGCGCCGTCCAGATATTGCTGCCGCCGAGAGAGCTATGGCCGCGGCTAACGCACAAATCGGATTGGCGAAATCAGCATTTTTCCCGCGGCTTAACATAAATGCCGCCGCCGGCTTCGAGTCGTCATCGCTGGGGAATTTGTTCGACTGGTCGACTCGGTCTTTTCTACTAGGCCCCCTTGCGGGAACGGCGCTGACGTTACCGATATTTGATGGTGGTCGGAGGAAAGCAGATCTCGCCTCTGCAAGGGCTCGATACGACGAGCAGGTTGCGAAGTATCGGGAGCAAGTATTGGTGGCCTTTAGAGAGGTAGAAGACAACCTTGCAGATCTGAGGTTGCTCGATGATCAGAAAGGTAATCAAAGCGAAGCTGTTGCAGCATCAAGACGGACAGAGCGACTTTCTAAAACTCAGTATGAAGAGGGGCAAATTAGCTATTTGGAAGTTATTGATGCTCAGCGCCAGGTCTTACAAACCGAACTGCAACTGAGCCGTCTGACGGGCACTCAGGCCATTGCAACGGTGAGCCTGATTAGAGCCTTAGGTGGGGGGTGGGACCGAGCCGACGCTAACATTGCCTCCAATGGGCGTAAGCGGTGATCACGCAGCCTGAACGGCTTTGAATTGCTCATAAAAAGCGGGTCAACTTGACCCGCTTTTTATGCTTCAAACCCAACGGAAATTTCCCGGCCAGAGCCAAACCGTAGTAAGCGTCCGCTCAACACTTGCCTAATTAGACGGGTGCCTACCTGTCGCAAGGTTGCACTCCAGTTGACTACGCGTTTGCATTCGATTTGACCTTCATTGTGAGCGTCCGGCGACCTGACCTAGTTACTTGGCACCGATCGCCAGAACGCAGGAGTCTCGCATTCTGTTTTCCCGGAACGCTTACGCAAAAATCGCAACCCTACAGTTTACGTACCATCACCAAGTCTCGGTGGACATCATCGCCGCATTGAAAACTGGTTTCTCCTACTGTCAAAAATCCATTACGTTGGTAGAAGCTTATTGCGCGGGCATTCTGATCATTCACCGTGAGCCGGATACGATCTGAAATACCAACAAGCGTTGCAGTTAAGAGGAACTGTGCGGCACCGGTTCCATGGTGTTTTGAATCGACATAGCATCGCTTCAACTCAGGGATGCCATCCGCCAGTGGGATGTTTAATCGATCTGGTTTGTAGTCGACCAAACTGAAACCCACAATATCTCCGGCTTTCTCCAACACTCGCACCTCCTGGCTTGACGTATCCAGCGCGATCTGAAAACAACGCGCGGTCAGATTTTCGCTGATGTAGCGCTCCAATTCTTCTGCTGGAGTATCTGCTGGGCACGCCAGTGAAAAGGTAGCCTTTGCGATTCTACTCATGCCCTCAGAGTCACCCATTATCGCTGGACGCACACGCATTCATCGCTCCTTGGATTGGTAGATATTAGCGCGTACCGACGACTGAGGAGGCAGCTACGCAAATCAAGTGTTACGAAATGAGCCTATGGAATGCAAGCCTGTCGAGAGTCCATGAGCACGAATAATGATCAAACAAGGAGCCTCGGCCGGACTACAACAGAGCTGTGAGGTCAGTTCGTATGCGTCCGCCGAAGTCACGTTGCATTACTAAGCAGATATGCGCCACCGATCCTCATCGCTCATATCCCGGGCGAGTAGCTCAACTTCGTACAAGCCGCCAATCGAGTGCAGTGCCTAACAAACCGCAGCCAGCCGGGACCGGTCTTGGACCCTTCGCGAACTTACGATTCTGGGCTAGGGCCCCAGCTCCCCGAAGCAGCGATTCTTGACGGAAGAAGCCTGCAGTTTGGTGCCGCCGTAAGTGGACCATCCTGTGACCGGTAATGAGGGAAAAATGTCGTTTCCGCCTCCTGTAGTCAGACGTAGAGTCGAACGTTCGAACGGCAAGATTGACTCATCCTCATCCAGGAGAAGCACGCTCATCACCGTTCAGGCGCTTCAATGCAAGGAAACGAGAAATGGCCAAAAAGGGCTTGGGATCCCAGCGAATGACCCGATGTTTGCAGCGAACAAAAGCGGCTATGAGAGTCATGGCCACTCATGACGCCCTGCCCAAAAGTAGCACATTGAAGATCGCGATTTTTTTGACCTAGACCGCTAAAAAACAAAGCGAAACTTTCTAACAGGTAAATGCATGTATGAGCGAAAAGACATTGTTATTGACCGGTGCCAGTCGTGGCATAGGCCATGCCACCGTCAAACACTTTCAAGCCGCTGGGTGGAGGATTTTCACCGCCTCTCGCCAGGACTGGGTCGCTGAATGCCCATGGGCCGAGGGCTTACTCAACCACATTCATCTTGATCTCGAAGATATTGATAGCGTCAGTGACAGCCTGGCGGCCATCAGGGAAAAATTGGGCGGACGCTTGGATGCATTGGTAAACAATGCAGGAGTTTCGCCTAAGGGGCCTGAGGGGACACGACTTGGTGTTCTGGAGTCCGACTATGCAACCTGGATCAAGGTCTTCAATGTCAATCTGTTTTCTACGGCCCTCCTTGCGCGGGGGCTGTTTGATGAATTGAAAGCTGCAAAAGGCAGCATCATCAACGTTACCTCTATTGCAGGATCCAAGGTGCACCCGTTCGCAGGTGTCGCTTATTCCACATCCAAAGCTGCGCTCTCCGCCCTGACTCGGGAAATGGCCTTTGATTTTGGCCGACATGGCGTAAGGGTCAACGCTATCGCACCTGGAGAAATCGAAACCTCAATACTGTCCGCAGGCACTGCGGAAATCGTTGAACGGCTAGTGCCGATGAACCGGCTGGGCAAACCTGAAGAAGTTGCCTCGCTCGTCTACTTCCTTTGCACCGGTGGCGCTTCTTATGTAAACGGCGCAGAGATTCACGTTAACGGTGGCCAGCATGTCTAACGTTAATGGCCGGATCTGAGAGTGTTAAGCCATAGTGAGAAAAGGTCCTGTAGCAGCAGTTTTCCACTTGGTGATTCGGCTTAGGGCATGGCAGATGATAGGGCTCGAACTTGTTGGTGGCGGTCAGTTTGCTCTGCATCGGGCAGCCATAATCCGGCACAGAGCATGGACTTCACTGACCGTTCAACCCGTGGTTGGGCCGGTAGTCTTTGCTGCCTATTCTGTCCTGTGGAGAAGTTGAGCATCGCCTTACTTTTCTGCCTGACCTCGCTACTACGAATTGGACAAAAGCCGCGCTCTAGTCGCGAGATGCACTGCAAGGCAACCCTCTGGATACTCCTGATCCTCAGCCCATCCTCGAGCTTTCCCTCAGTTAACGCTTCCAAGGGGGCTGGCTCGATTTATCTGCCACCGCTCGTTTTTTGTCGTCCGTTTACGCTAGGTCGTCGCTGCAGCGACTGCCGTTGAACGCCCTCCAATCGTCTTGTAGAGAAGGCAGTATGTCTCGCGTTATTAATCACTCCGGTTGCAGTTCCAGTGCTCCCGAAGGTCTGACTTTCAGTTTTCCTGCATTCAATAAATCGCAAGCGACGATGGCATGGAGGCTGCTATGCGCTCTGTAGTTATTCCTTCAGGCGTTTCGCGGCTGGTTAGCAAAACGTCGCGCATAAACAGTCGTGGCGACTTCCTATTGCCATTTCCAGACTATCCCTGCAACGCACGCAGCTTTGTTCAACTGGATGCCAGATTGCTGCCTTATTGGCATACGTTGTTCGATGTGTGTCCGGGGCTGCTCAAGCTAGATCCACCAGACGGCTTGAACATATTTCGCAGTTTTATGACCTGGGCGTACCGCAATCATCCGTCGCTGAATTGGACTTACTACCTGAGTGTCTGCCGTTGGTTACTCACGTCGACCTATCGGGCGCACATCTACGAAGAACACATAGATGCCTTCATGACTGCGGCAGCGGCCCGGTGGATAAATACTGACGATAGCCAAGCACGAGGACTGATATTGGCTTGGCAAGGCTCGCCGATGAGGGTGTTTGACTGGAAAGTAGCGCCTCGTTCTATCGCGGGTGTTGACCCTGAAAAAGAGGATTTCCCACCGGCACCCTGGGATTTTTCCTGGTGTCCTCTGACGGGGAAAGGGGGTGCCGGGTTTCGACGCTGGTTGCCCATCCCCGAATACGAGCGGCAGACACAGGTATCGAAGGCTGCGCGTGATGAGCAGAAGCCCTGCTAATGCGTAAGCGTCACATTATCGGAGCATGGCTGAGCCTGTTCGCCATACTGATGATTTTCGCCGGCCCCCTGATCCGTCAGGGGATCAGCCTTTCCCATGGCAAAAGTCAACCAATGAGCATGGCTGGCATGGAGTGCCACGACATGCTTGGCACGAGCCAGAAGTCTCACCATGCTTCTGCCGGCAAGACCCATGATCTGGTCGTGTGGGAAAAATGCGGATATTGCTCTCTTCTGTTCCAGCATCCCGCTCTCGCCGAGTCAAACCTGTCCAGTTATCAACTTAATGTTCCACCGTCACAGCTTTTTTCTACTCACTTAATTCCCCAGCAAGCAGCGCCACCGATATTCCTCGGTGCAAGAAGCCGAGCGCCACCGATTCGATCGTTGAACGTCATACCCACTTTTGGCTGAACGCGCATTGCCGACTCTGCATCGACCGGCTTTTGAGTCCGCCGACGCCGAATCCCTCTGCGCGTTCTGCTTCAAATGACTTTTATCGGAAGATCCCATGTACTCGGACAAGAACGGGCCGCTGTTCTACATTGATCCATCGCGTCTGCGTTGGCGCCATGCCTTTTGCGTGTTTCTGGGGCTAGCATTACCGGTCATTGCGCACCCACAAGACGGTGCCGTGGATGTACCCCCAACATCCGATCAATCACAGATTTGGACGTTGGAAACCATAAACGTTTCTGGGGCGCGTGAAGGCTACAGCGCACCATCTTCTGCGTCGGCCACTCGCACCGACACGCCCCTGGTCGAAGTCCCGCAATCCGTTCAAGTTGTAACGCAAACGATGCTCAAGGAGCAGGGCAGTCATTCGCTTGCTGACGCGCTGGTTAACGTCTCAGGGGTAAGAGCAACCAAGCCGCAAGAGGCACTGTTCGCTCAGCCAATCGTGCGCGGTTTTCCGGCGGAAATTTACATGAACGGGCTGCCTGCATTTGGCGGCACGGCAGCGAGCATCGACCCGACCAGCCTCATCGGCACCGAGCGCATTGAGGTACTCAAAGGCCCTACATCAGCGTTGTACGGCGGCGGTATCGGCGCACCGCTGGGTGGTTTGATCAACGTAGTTTCTAAACGACCCGAGACCGAGCCAAGTGCACTGTTGTCGATGCGCACCGGTAGCTTCGGCACAGAGAATCCTTCGCTGGATCTCAACACACCCATCGGCGACAAGGTCGCCGCACGGATCGCCGCTGACTATCAAGAAAATGACAGCTGGATTGACCACGTCAACGGCCATCAGTGGTCGATACAACCAAGTATCGCGTTCCAGCTATCGCCAGAGACTGAGCTGTTACTGCGAGGCCAATACGAGAATCGCAGCCAGCTCGAATATTCCGGCCTGCCAGCCGCCCAAGCATTGAGCGGGCAGATTGATCGCAACGCTTTCCCAGGAGCGACCAGTGGACAACCTCACACCACTATCGAGAATCGAACAACCACTGCCGAACTCACACATGAGCTTAACGACGACACACGACTGACCGTCACCGCTCAGTATTACGAGGGCAAAGTTCGTGACTATGGCGGCCTTGTATTTCCGAACCTTCTAGGACCGAATCCTACGACACCCACGGTTTACCCGATATTCAAGCTTTACCTGCCCACGAACATCCGGGAAAGCACGCTGGATACCAACCTAGGTTCCCGAGTCGAATCGCTGGGTGGAGATCATGAGTTGCTGGTTGGTATCAGTTACGACAACACTCACTTCAGCTCGGGGATGTCCGACATTGAACTCATCGGCGAGCTTGACCTTGCCAATCCGGGATATGGGATTTCCTACGGCGCGACGCCCGAAACAATCGTGTCCCAAACCAACCGTTACGAGACGAAGGCTTTATACGTTCAGGATCAAGCGACCTATGGCCGTTTGCACTTGTTGGGGTCGTTGCGATTGACCCAGCTCGACATCGACCAACAAGAGCAAGGTGTAAATACTTCATATCATCGTTTGACACCACGGTTTGGCATCACCTATGACCTGACCGAAAGTCTTGCGCTCTACGCGTCGTATTCCACTGGCTTCAGGGGAGCGTTCAACTTCACTGGTAACGAGACACCCAAGCCTGAGCTGTCTCGCAATTATGAGGCAGGCGTCAAACTGGCGTTCAGCGATCTCGGTATTTCAGGCACTCTCGCACTGTTCGAGCAGACGCGCCGTAATGTGTCCACCCCTGATCCTGACCCTACCCACGCGATTCTGGGTTATTCGGTGCAGAGCGGCGAACAACGCGCTCGCGGGGTAGAAGCGGATCTGGTTTGGGAACCGACCCCCGCTTTTTCATTGCTGGGTAACTACGCCTACACTCAGGCAGAAATCACAGAGGACAACTCGATTCCGGTCGGTGATGGACTGCCTCGCGTACCGCGGCACAGCGGTCGCCTCGCAGCCCGCTATCGGATACTTGATGGCACCGCTAAGGGACTGGGCTTCGGCGTCGGTATTACGGCACTCAGCGCCCGCGAGTTAACTTTGCCTAATACGGTATCTGTACCAGGCTACGCACTGCTGGATGCGCAGACTTCCTACGATTTCGACCGCTACACGATCTCGGTTTCGGCGGTAAACCTGACAGGTCGCAAAGTCTTTGAGACCTTTCAATATATGGGCTCCCCAGTGGTACTACCCACTCAACCACGTTCAGCGTACCTGACGCTGACGGTCGGTTTCTAAGGACAGCATCACGATCGAGATGCGGTAGTTCCGAAGTCACAGATAAGAGCGGTAGAGATGGCAGCAAGCTGCCATCTCTACCGCTAACCTACTTAGACATCCAGGCAATCACGGCTTTGTAATCTTCGGCACTACAGTCCATGCACAATCCCCGTGGCGGCATGGCCTTGAAGCCCTCGGTCACGTGCTTGACCAATACGTCGGTGCCTTGCTCCAAGCGTGGTTTCCAAGCCACTTGATCACCTTTTTTTGGAGCCATGGGTGACTGGCCGTTATGGCACATAGTGCAGGAGCGGTTGAACACCGCTTCAGGCTCTTGGGCGGCATAAGCATTTGAGAGTACGAGTAAACAAACAGCTGCCAATACTTTTTTCACGGTGGACCTCGTTGGGCATTTTTATAATCACGCGATGCCTTCGCAAGGGCGTAGTCAATCCGTTGGGGATGAGCATTGCCAGTGCATTCAACGCTTGGCAGAAAGCACATCATGAAAGGCGTATTGAGTTTATTAAGTGTGTTTTGACACCCCAAGTGCGACAGGCCGCCGCACCAGACAGCCTAATCGTTGAATTGAGGTGCGCCTGAGAGACAGGCGCGCTATCTGCGGCAGGTTGTCGCAGGCGAGCGCGGCTACGCTTGTGGCTGCGAGGCGCTGCAATGACATGGGGCGAACCTCTCCGGTGGTACGTCATTGCGATTAAGTAGATCTGAGATTTTCTTAAATCGATCTCAACAAGTGAAAGAAGGCGGAAAATCGATATCTTTGAAGCGTTACCAGTCGGCGCCGCACAGATGGCACCCGTTTGACCGCGCAAGGTATGTAGGACGGCTACTCCAGCATTTGGCAGGTAGCCACTCCATCTATTACTCGCGCGTAAAAATGTCAGATCTGCTACGGGGAATGGTCTGCATCTGTTGGCGTAACGGTAGCTTCGAGTCCAGCCGTATGTACTGTATTGCATGGCGCTGCGTGTTGGGATGAGTACGTCCGTCATAACTCATTCGCCCAGTTCTGGGTTAAAAAGCTGGTAAAGTGCCACCCGCCGCATCGCTGTGGTGAAAATCGTAAAGCCGATTGCTTGGGGGCAATATGCGTTGTGTCCTATACCTCGTTATGCCCCCCTTGGGTGACATAACTACCCACGCGACAGACGATTAATTCAATATCGATGACAGTGCCGATACGGGTAGGCCGATGTGGTGATTGCCTTCCGTTTTCCAGCGCTCGCTGCGCATCTAAAGCCCTGACAAGGATTGCACCATGCAACTGACCCAAGCCCCGGCCCCCGGTGCCCGTGCACTAATCCGCGATGAAGAGTGGATTATCCAGAATGCAGACCAATGTAATCTTGGCGGGTGGCAGCTTTCGTGTATTGGCGTTTCGGAAACCGTACGCAATCGTCATGCTCTTTTCCTCACTCAGCTCGAAGACGTTACCCTGATTGATCCAGCAAAAACTGAGCTGGTGTACGACGATTCGCCCACATTTATCGCTTCGCGCCTGTTTATCGAGGCGCGTCTGCGTCAATCGGTTCTGCAAAACGAATCTGTAGTCATTGGACAGCATGGAGTAATGGATGCGCTGCCGTTTCAGTTGCAGCCTGCTCATCAGGTCTTGCAGCAACTACGCCCGCGCTTGCTCATTGCGGACACAGTAGGCTTGGGTAAAACCCTTGAGGCCGGCATCCTTACCGCCGAGTTGATGCGCAGAGGTAAAGCTCGCCGCATTCTAGTAGTTACTACCAAAAGTATGATGCGCCAGTTTCAGCAGGAGTTCTGGAACCGCTTTACCATCCCGCTCACCCGCCTGGACTCAGCCGGTATTCAGCGTATTCGTCGCGATATCCCAGCCAATCACAATCCCTTTAACTATTACGACCGCACCATAATCTCGGTCGATACCTTGAAGCGCGACAGTGAGTACCGGCACTACCTGGAAAGCGCCTGGTGGGATCTGATCATCATCGACGAAGCCCACAACGTTTCCTACAAGGGCAATCGCACCCAGAGCAATCGCTTGGCCGAGTTACTCTCGCAACGCTCCGATGCACTGATCTTGCTCACCGCCACACCACACAACGGCAAAAAGGACAGTTTCGCCAGCCTCGTGCGCATGCTCGACCCCACGGTGCTGCCAGCAGGGGCCGATTACACCCGCGAGGATGTCGATCACCTTTTTGTTCGCCGTTTCAAGAAAGACGTGCGCGAGCAGATGAAGCAGGAGTTCCCGGAGCGAGAAGTGTTTCGTTTGGCCTGCGCCGCAAGCCCGGCGGAAAACCTCGCCTTCGATGCCCTAGCCGAGCTCGAACTTAATAACGACGGGACTGGTGCGCGCGACGGTGCCATGTTGTTCCGCACCGTGCTGGAAAAGGCGCTGTTCTCTTCCCCGGCAGCCTGCCTACAAACGCTGAAAGAGCGCATCCGTAAGCTCGAGGTAAAGGACGCACGCCATCCTGATCTTGAGGGGCTGCGTGATCTTCACGGTCTAGTGCAGTGCATTAGTGCAGACAAATTCAGCAAATTGCAGCACCTCATCGGCCAGCTCAAACAAGGTCAGCACTGGCGTTGGGATGGCAAAGATCCAAGTGACCGCCTGGTGATCTTCACCGAGCGAGTGGAAACACTGAAATTCCTCCAGCAAGAGCTGCCCAAGGCCCTGGGTTTAAAAGATAACGCCGTAGCCATCCTGCACGGACAATTGCCTGACCAGGAGATCCAGCAAACAGTTGAAGATTTTGGCAAAACCCATTCGCCCCTGCGCCTGCTGATTGCCTCGGATGTGGCCTCTGAAGGTCTTAACCTGCACTACCAAGCTCATCGACTGATCCACTTCGATATTTCCTGGTCGCTGATGGTATTCCAGCAACGCAACGGTCGTGTGGATCGTTATGGTCAACTGCATGCTCCGAAAATCGGCTACCTGCTGACCGAACCGCGCCACGAGAAAATTCGCGGTGACTTGCGCTACATGGAAATCCTGATTGATAAGGACGAGCAGGCGGCAAAGAATATCGGCGATCCGTCAGCCTTTATGGGGCTGTATGACGAAGAGTTGGAAACCATCGAAGTGGCCAAGGCCATTGAAGGCAACCGCACTGCCGATGAGTTCGCCGCGCTACTGGCTGGTGATGATATCGACCCTTTCGAGGCCTTATGGGGCGCGAACGTACCCAGCAACGATAGTGTTGTGCCCGCCAGCACAGGAGCGCTCATGGCGCCCGCTGCTGAACTCACCAGTCTGTTTAACGACAGCTACATTTATCTTCGCGATGCCTTGCGGTGGCTGGCGCAAGAGTCTCCGGACGAACATGCCGCAATTAAAACGGATGATGCCAGCCGTACGCTAAGCTTCCAGCCCAGTCGCGACCTTGCTCGGGTGCTTCAGCGTGATCTGGCCAGCGAAATGTGGCCGACCGATAACACCTTTGCCTTGAGCGCCGACAAGGCTGTGGTTGAAGAGGCCATCAAACAGGCCCGCGACACCAATGCCTGGCCGCAGCTGCATTACCTCTGGGCGCTCAACCCCATTGCCCAGTGGCTCGACTACAAACTTATGGCGCTGTTCCGCCGCCAGCGTGCGCCGCTGCTGCGGGTTGCACAGGGGCTGGCCACAGGCGAAGCCATCGTGCTGGTGCTCGCCCAGGTGCCTAACCGCCGTGGTCAAGCCGTGCTAGCCGAGTGGCTGGGGGTACAGCTCGATGCTGCTGGGCAAGTACAGAGCGTCATCAGCCTGGAGGAAGCACTGCACCGTACAGGGCTCAACAGCACTGCAAAAGCGCAGGCCAACTATGGCCAGGCGCCGGACAGCAGTACCCTGCAAAGTGCACTACCCGCGGTTATTCAGGCTGCTGAGAAACACATCAAACCGATCAAGCAGGCCTTCGATGCCAGCTGTCGCCAGCGTCTGGAGCGCGAGTTGGCCAAGCTGAAAACCCTGCAGCTCAAACACAACGTACAGCTGGAAATCGATTTCGCCAAAGGTATCGAACAGGTGATCGCAGCCAAACGTATGCAGAAAGAAAGCGCCACCGCCGACCTGTTCAGCAACTACCAACAATGGATACGCGACACCCTGCAACTGGATGACCGCGCTCAGTTCACCGTTGTCGCCGCACTGATGGCTTAAGGAAGGAATACAGCATGAGTTTTGCCATCACCGGCCTCACCAATGCCAACGAGTTCTACAGCCAGCACTACCTGGACGAGATCCTCGAAAAAGACCTCAAGCCGCTGTTTGATCAATGGAAAGAGCAGGGCGCGCAAAGCCCCGTCGCTCGTCTGCGCACTGCCGCGGGGGCTAATGGTTACTTTCGCGCCCGTGAGCGCTTTCTGAATGAGCGCAAAACCAGCGAGCGCGCCAGCCTGTTTATTGACCTGGTGCAGCCTCTGCTCGCTGCCCTGGGTTTCGAGCTGGCGCCGCAGAACCTAGTCTTGGCCGAAGGCGAATTGCCGGTGCTCGCGGTGTATCGCGATGCCAAACACCAGCCGCTTTTGGTCATTGCGGCAGCTATTGCTAATGCGGAAGACGAAGACAGCAGCCCGCTGCAATTGCTTGCGCCAGCGGCCAGTGAGCAAGGTAAAGGTAAATATGCCCACAGCGACTGGGAAGAAACCCTCAGCAAACGCCTGTTTGCCGACGACCAACCGCCCCGTTGGGTGTTGCTGCTACACCATGAAGAGTGGTTGCTGATCGAGCGCAGCAAATGGGGGCGCAAGGCACTGCTCCGCTTCAACCTGCCGGAACTGTTCGGCCCGCGTGATGACAAGCAGTTCCGCGCTATGGCCGCGCTGCTAGGCAGCCAGTCGGTGCTGCCGGTAGAAGGCGGGGTGGCGCTGCTCGACAGCCTGGACGACAGCTCGCATAAGCATGCCTTTGAGGTATCCACTGATCTCAAGTACGCCCTGCGTGAATGCATTGAGCTGATTGCCAACGAGGCCATTTGGTACAAACGCACGGTGGCCAAAGAGAAGGTGTTCGAGCGTAACGATACCGACCTGGCCGACCAGCTCAGCCGTGAAAGCCTGCGCTACATGTACCGTCTGCTGTTTATGTTCTATATCGAGGCGCGGCCCGAGCTGGGCTATGCGCCCATCGATGCCGAGGCTTACCTTAAGGGCTATAGCATCGAGCACCTGCGCGAGCTGGAACAAACCCCGCTGACCACCTGCGAAGCTCAGGAAGGCTTCTATTTTAACGATAGCCTCAAGCAATTGTTTGGCCTGATCTGGCAAGGCTATCCGCGCCAGGATGCTACGGCGAGTCAGCTCGACCTAGGTGGCAGCCATGATGGCTTGCTCGACAACGGCTTCACCATCGCGCCGCTACAAGGCCACCTGTTTGACCCTGCGCGCACACCGCTACTGGGTAGCGTCAAACTGCGTAACTCGGTGCTGCAGAAAGTCATCGAGCTAATGTCATTGTCCCGGGGCGGTGGCAAGAGCCGTCGTGGGCGTATCAGCTATGGCACCCTCGGTATCAACCAGCTGGGTGCTGTGTACGAATCGCTGCTGTCCTTCCGTGGCTTTTTCGCCGAAGAAAATCTCTACGAGGTACGCCCTGACCCCAAGGGTAAGAAGGCAAGTACGGGCGAAGAGAGCGAAGAAGACGATTCGAGCGAGAGCGATACGGACAGTGAGGAAGGCCTTGATACCCCCAGCGCTGCCGAGAAGAAAAAAGACGCCGAAGTCAACCCGCTGGATGCGGCCTACTTTGTACCTGCCAGTAGCATTAGCCAGTACACCAACGCCGAACGCCTGTTTGGCGGCAATACCAAGATTCATCCTAAGGGCAGCTTTATCTATCGCCTGGCCGGTCGTGCCCGTGAGAAGTCGGCCAGCTACTACACCCCTGAAGTACTGACCAAATGCCTGGTCGAGCATGCGCTAAGAGAAATCCTGCCCTGTAGAACGGCGGATGAAATTCTGAAACTCACCGTGTGCGAGCCGGCCATGGGCAGCGCGGCGTTTTTGAACGAGGCCGTCAGCCAATTGGCCGAAGCCTACCTGCAGGCTAAACAGAAAGAGTTAGGCCGCACCATCCCGCACGAGCAGTACACCGAAGAAAAACAGCGGGTGAAGATGTTCATTGCCGACAGTAATGTCTTCGGTGTAGACCTCAACCCCATTGCGGTGGAGCTAGCCGAAGTCTCCTTGTGGCTCAACGCCATTTTCAAAGGCAGCCATGTGCCGTGGTTTGGCTTGCAGCTGTACAACGGTAACTCCTTGGTGGGCGCGCGACGCGAACTGTTTAGCACCGCCCAGCTCAGCCCAGGCAGAGGTGAAAACGGTCTGCCCGAACGCGACTGGCGCGCTGCCGCGCCGCGTGCTTTGCCACTCACACAAGTGCCCGCCGCTACCGATGTATACCACTTTTTGCTACCTGCTGAAGGCATGGGTATGGTCAGCGATAAGGTGATAAAGGCACTGAAGCCCGCGGCCTTCAACCAATTCAAACAATGGCGCAACGCCTTTACTGCGCCGCTGAGTAGCGATGAAATCAAACGGGTGCAGGCGCTAAGTGTTGCCACCGAGCAGCTCTGGCAGCAACACGCCCAGGAGCTGGCCCGTGTGCGCGCCGCTACTTGCGATGAGCTGCATGTATGGCCCGACCCGGCCGCGAACCGCGCTCCGACTAGCACCGCGCAGAAAGATGCTGCCTACCAGCGGGAAATGCTTAGCGAAGCGCAGAAAAATGCCAGCCCATACCGTCGCCTCAAACTGGTGATGGATACCTGGTGCGCCCTGTGGTTCTGGCCGCTGGATAAAGCCAGTGAGTTGCCTAGCCGGGAACACTGGTGGTTTGTGCTGGAAACCGTATTACTCGGCAATGCCGGTCTCAGCAGCGCTCCGGCCGATGACCTGTTTCCGGAAACTCAGCCGCAGCAGGGACTGGACTTTGCCCCCGAGCGAGACCGCCACGGCTATGTGGATATCGCCGCACTGGTCGAAGCCCTGCCGCAATTGCAGGTGGCTCAGCAGGTGGCCGGGCAACAGCACTTTATGCACTGGGAGCTGGAGTTCGCTGATGTATTCAAAGCTCGTGGTGGCTTCGATGTGGTCCTCGGCAACCCGCCCTGGATCAAAGTGGAGTGGAACGAGCAGTCTCTTCTATCCGACTTCGACCCGCGTTTTGCCATTCGCAAGCTCAGTGCTAAGCAGACAGCAGATCAGCGTGATGCGGTGTTTGCTGCGTTACCGCAGGCCAAGGTGGATTTTTTGGCGGAGTGTGTGGCTACCGAGGGTATGGGCGAGTTCCTGAATGCCCGGCAGAACTATCCGCTTCTGGAAGGGCAGAAGGCTAATCTATACAAGTGTTTTCTACCATTGGTGTGGCGGATAGGCAGTGGCGTGCAGGCCTTGCTGCACCCGGAGGGGCCGTATGACGATCCAAAGGGTGGCAGTTTGCGAGCGGCGCTGTATCAGCGTTTGCGAGCGCATTATCAGTTCGTGAACGAGTTAATGCTGTTTGCGGAAGTGCACCACAACACCAAGTTCAGCATCAATATATTTGGTGCTCAGAAAACCGAAGCTCGATTCATTCATATTGCCAATCTGTTTGCACCAGCTACCATCGCGACCGCTTTGGAACATCTCGGTGGCGGCGAAGTTCCTGGCATCAAGCGTGACGAAGGTGGCTGGAACATCACTGGCCACGCGAGCCGCGTTATTGAGGTGGGGGAAAGTGTGCTAGCTACCTTCGCCAAACTCTATGACGAGCCGGGTACCTCATTCTCGGTAGCCCGTCTGCCTGCGGTCCACAGTCGAGAGTTGGTGTCGGTGCTGGAAAAGTTCGCTCATGCGCCGCGCCGTTTGGCCGATCTTGGCGATGACATCTACTTCTCCCAGCATTGGAACGAATCCATTGCACAAACGGAAGGCACCATCCGCCGCGAAACCGGGTTCATTGCAAGTGCGACAGACCTCGTGATTTCCGGCCCGCTATTTTTCGTTGGCAACCCGCTCAACAAGACGCCGCGTGCAGTTTGTTCCCAGAACAGCCATTACGACATCGTCGACCTCAATACTCTCCCCGACGACTACCTACCGCGCAGTAACTATCGTCCCGCATGCAGTCCCGCGGAGTACTCCCGTCGCGTGCCACAGGTCAGTTGGGTGGAGGGTGGCGAAAGCGCGCCGAAGCCAGTAACCGCATATTACCGGCATATCAATCGAGAAATGATCGGATCGAACAATGAGCGCTCACTGATTCCCTCTCTGCTTCCGAAAGGTGCTGGACACGTTCACGCCTGCATCAGCACGACATTCAAAAACGTGAAAACGCTGCTGGACTTCCACTCGATGACCTTGTCAGTTCCTCTGGATTTCTATATGAAGTCCACCGGCTCCGGCCATGCGAATCTGGCATATCTGAGTCGCTTGCCGTTGGCGACGAATGCGTCATCGCCAAATGTACGTCGTGCGCTGCACGTGCGTGCGCTCGTACTCAACGGCCTTACCACCCACTACGCCGGCCTCTGGCGCGACTGCTGGCAGCCCGTTTTCCAGCAGGATAGTTGGGCCAGCAACGACCCACGCCTGCCGCAGAATTTTTTCGCCCAGCTCACCCCCGAATGGCAACGTAAATGCGCTCTGCGCAGCGACTACGCGCGCCGCCAGGCACTGGTGGAGATCGACGTGCTCGCCGCTCAGGCGCTGAGGTTGACTCTAGATGAGCTGCTGACCATCTACCGTGTGCAATTCCCGGTGATGCGCCAGTACGAGCGCGACACCTGGTACGACGCCAACGGCCGCATTGTCTTCACCTCCAGCAAAGGCTTGGTCGGCATTGGCCTGCCGCGTAAGGCCGGTAAGCGCGATGCCGACTGCACCGTTCGTCTGCCCGATGGCAGCACCAAAACAGTTCGTCTCGGTTGGGAGCACGTGCAACCCAACGACGGCCAACCCCAAGTCCCCAACGGCACTCTCATCGAGCGCCCCATCCTCGATGACACCCAGCCCGGCGGCCCGACACAGCGCATCATCCAGTACACCGCTCCCTTCACCTTGGCCGATCGCGAAGCTGACTATCGCGTAGCTTGGGCGCATTTTGCCAAGGAGGCGAACCATGGCTAATCCAGCTTTTTCCAAGGATGCGATCCTTGCCCACATCATCGAAATTGCCAGGTTCTCAGTGAAAAAATGGCCCCTTACTGAAGCTGATCTTGCCGAGTAAAAATATGCAGCCACTTATTGTTTCTCAGCAGGTCACTCAGGGGGTCGCAGACTTTCTGCGCACCGCATTCCCGTCCACTACCACTGGTTTTGAGGGCTTGCTGGAGCGCTTTTTGGCTGAGCGCAGCAATATCTTCAAAGGGCCGTATTTGACGTTGCCCCTGCCATTTCGCAAGCAGCTGAATGGCGGCCTACCGGCTTTTCCTTGGTTACCCACCAGCTTTGTGCCCCATGCACATCAGGCCAAGGCTTTTGCGCGGCTGGCGGGCTCAGAGGCTCAATCCACGTTGGTGGCAACGGGTACGGGGTCGGGTAAGACCGAGTGCTTTCTATATCCGATCCTTGAGCATTGCCGTGTGGCGCGTGCCGAGGGACGGCGTGGCATCAAGGCGATCGTCCTCTATCCGATGAATGCCTTGGCCAGCGACCAATCTGGGCGCGTGGCCAAGGAAATCGTTAAGGCCGCTGGCCTTAGTGGGATTCGTGCAGGCTTGTATGTGGGCGATGCACCGGCTGTCGAGTCGCAATCGGTCGCCCAATTGAGTGACGGCAGTTATTCGGTGATTACCGACCGCAATGCCCTGCGTGAAAATCCGCCGGATATTCTACTGACCAACTACAAGATGTTGGACTTTCTGCTGCTGCGTGCGGCAGATGCCCCTTTGTGGGCGCATCAACAGCCGGACACGCTGCGTTATTTGGTGGTGGATGAGCTGCATACCTTTGATGGTGCGCAGGGTACTGATCTGGCTTGTCTGATTCGCCGCCTCAAGGGGCGGCTGAAGGCGCCGCCGGGCCAGTTGGTGTGCGTCGGTACTTCGGCAACGCTGGGCGATGATGGCGTTAGCGATTTGCTGGCCTTTGCTGGTGATGTGTTTGGTGCAGTATTGGATGAAGGTGCTGTTATTGCCGAGGACCGCGAGTCGGTTGGCGATTATTTAGCAGAGGCTTTGGTCGAATTCACTCAAAGCCCGCAGCCCAGTGACCTGGATGTCTTAGCACCCGAGAATTATAACGACCTGCATGCCTATCTGGCGGCGCAAGCACCCTTGTGGTTCGGTGAGCCTTGCTCGATCACGCAGGCAGAGGATTTTGCTTGGCGTTGTGGCTTGGGTATGCACCTGAAGAGCCACTTTGCCTTCCAGAATCTTTTGCGTGATTTGGAGCGTCTTGGACCAAAGTCCGTGTTGCTGGATGACCTGTTGGTACTGCTCAAGCGCCGTTTGCCGAGCTGCGATGATGAGCGCTTTGCGCTGCTTTGGTTGTCTAGCCTGCTGTCGTTGGTGGCGCATGCACGCCAGGATGCACATCAGAACTTTTTCTTGCAGGTTAAGGTGGAAATCTGGCTACGTGAGCTGCGTCGCATGGTGGCTGTGCTGGATGCTGAACCGCAGCTTCGGCATCACGATGACTTACGTAAAGCCGATATGGAGCTGCTGCATCTGCCGGTGATCCATTGCCGCGAGTGCCACGCCACCGGCTGGGGTTCTACGCAGCAAAAGATCAGCCCCAATCAACTCACCCATGATTTGCAGGCGTTTTACAGCGCGTTCTTCGCCGAGGATGTGAGTACCCGTTTTATCTTTCCTTCCAGTGCGGGGGCGAACCCAGCGGTGTTCGAGTGCAAGCAGGTATGCCCTGCTTGCGGCTCCTTGCATCAGGCATCGCAAACCGAATGCTCACACTGTGAGGATCAGCTTTTGCTGGCTGTAGATATTGCTAGCAACCTGCGTGAAGGTACGCGCAATGGCGCGAAGTACACCAAGTCGCACCATGATTGTCCTTTCTGTGCCGGTTATAAAACGCTGACGATTGTTGGTTCGCAAGCGGCCAGTCTGGCGGCGGTGATGGTGGGACAGTTGTTTGCAACGCGCTTCAATCCGGACAAGAAGCTGATTGCTTTCTCTGACTCGGTACAGGATGCGGCGCATCGTGCAGGGTTCCTTGCCGCGCGAACTTGGCGAATGAACTTACGCCCGGCGTTGGCGCAGGTAATTGCTGATGCCTCTGCAGCTGGGCGACCTGTGACACTAGAAAGTTTGCCAACAGCATTCGCGCAACGTTGGCGCACGGCGCTAGGTGATGGTCATTACATTGCTAACTTCCTGCCGCCGCAAATGCATTGGCTACGTGATTACGAGACCCTGATGGAAGAGGGGGCGCTGCCTGAAAGCAGCAACCTACCTGGCGAGTTGGCGAGGGTGTTACCTTGGGTGCTCAATGCAGAATTTGGCCAGGATGCTCATATTGGTCGCACTCTGGTAGCGACGGGAACTGCTTGTGTAGTGCCACTTGCAGGCAAGTTAGACGAAGCCGCTCAATGGCTGTCGCCACGTCTACGTGACACGCTTGAACCGTTAGCCGCCGCGCAGCTGGACGAAGTTGTTGTTTTACTGCGCGGGCTACTGGAAAACATGCAGCGCATCGGGGCTTGGCGTGATCAGGAGTTAGGGTTTTATGCGCGAATGGGTAGCAGCCCTTGGGGGTATAAGAAGAATCCAAGCCAGTTCAAGCTTCTAACCAGCCCGCGGCCTCCGAGGTTTTTGACACTGGCAGAGTTTGGTCGCTGCGTCAGTATAACTAAGAGCCATGCCCGTTTGTTTAGCGACTGGGCGTTCAAGGCATTGCCTGCTTTGCATGATCTGGCGCTGGGCACTGATGCCTTGATTGCACCGCTTTATCGGCTTGCTCTTGAGGCATTGGAAAGCGTTGGCTTAGCAGGTTTTGAGGAGGCCACCGAGAAGCCGGATATCCGTGTATGGGGGCTGGAGCCCTCTGCTTTCCACGTTATCTTGGGGGGCAAGGTGTGGCGGTGTGCCAGCTGCCACAGCACAACACTCTCTGGCCCAGAGGATGATTTTTCTGAGCAAGCGTGTCGCCGCGTCGATTGTCGGGGCGAGTTGCACGCATTAGATGTACCCGGTGATTTTTATCGCAAGCTCTACCTGAATGCGGACATTCGGCGGGTAGTGGCGCACGAGCATACTGGTTTACTGCCGCGCGAAACGCGCGAGGCGGTAGAGCGCAACTTTAAATCCAACAGTGATCGCCCCGGGGGCATTAATGTGCTCTCCGCGACACCCACTCTTGAGATGGGTATCGATATTGGCGACTTGTCCAGCGTGCTGCAATGTTCGGTTCCTCCACAGCAGGCAAACTACATTCAGCGAGCAGGACGGGCAGGGCGTAGCACAGGCAATGCGTTGCTGATGAGCATGGCGACCAGCAAGTCGCATGACCTGTATTTCTGGGATGACCCGAAAACCATGATTGCAGGTTCCGTGCAGGCACCTGGGGTTTTCCTTAACGCCTCGGCGGTACTTGAGCGTCAACTTACAGCGTTCACTCTAGATTGTTGGGTGCATGAGAACGGGCGGGCGGCGCAGATCCCTTCGGAAATTCGTGGGGTGTTCACTGCGATCAATAATCAGACCACCAGCAAATTTCCTTACCCTTGGTTGAGCTATGTGGAACAGCACCAGGCATCGCTACTTGAGCGGTTCCTGCGCTTGTTCAATCAGGGGGAGTTGTGCCCTTTGAGCGACGGTACGTGCCGATGGCTCGCAAATTTCATTCAGGGCTGCAGCGGTGATAGCAGTCCGTTGGCGTACAAGATCGTCAACCGTTTGCAGGGCATTGCTAGTGATGTTGAAAGCATCAAGCGCAAACGTGAAGCCGCAGTGAAGGAGATCGATAAGCTGCAGGCATTGACGGTGCGTGGTGAGGATCAGGATCTGGAGTTGGCGCGACTGCTTCAAGATCGAACTGCGCTTTCGCGTTTGATTGGCAGCATTGAGGGTAAGGCTACGCTCAATGTGCTGACTGATGAGGGTTTGCTACCCAACTATGCGTTCCCGGAGCAAGGTGTGCTGTTGCGCTCGATCATTGTGCGCGATTCAAAGCCTGGAACCTCCGCTCCTGATCCTCTGACCTTCGAATATGAGCGTCCTGGATCAACGGCCATCACTGAGTTGGCACCGAACAACACCTTTTATGCCGAAGGCAGGCGGGTGGTGATCAACCAGATCGACGTATCGAAGACCAAGCCGGAGCACTGGCGTTTCTGTAGGCAGTGCTCCTATAGCGAGCCGCTGTCCTCGGGTGATCAACACCCTAACTGCCCACGATGTGGCGATACGCTGTGGCGAGACAGTGGACGCGTACACGAGATGCTCCGCTTGACCACGGTATTTGCCCGCACGCTGGATCGCGATAGCCGTATTGCTGACGACTCAGACGAGCGTCAGCGCGGCTTTTATGTGCGCCAGGCTTTGGTGGATAGCCCGCCTGATGCGGTGCGTCAGGCATTTGTGATTGACGAGCAGACATTTCCTTTCGGATTCGAGTTTCTTGATCGAGTGACTTTTCGTGAGGTGAACTTTGGCGAGCAGTCAGCGGAAGGCATGCCGATGGAGATCGGCGGGAAGGAACTCAGTCGGCCTGGTTTTAGCATCTGCCCCGAGTGCGGAACCTTGCAGCGCAAGCGCAAGGCCGAGGAGCTGTATCGCAACCATTCGTCCTGGTGCGCGAAGCGCAAGAACCCCGAGGCGAGCACCCAGCAGTGCGTGTTCCTCTACCGCGAGTTCACTAGTGAGGGCATTCGTCTATTTTTGCCCGAGGTGGGTTTTGCCGATACCAACGAGGCCCTGCTGAGTTTTGTGTCGGCTCTGGAGTTGGGGTTGGCGCGGCGTTTTAGGGGCGCAGTGGACCATCTGCGTATTGCCCTAGATATGCGTATGGCTGCGGGCTCAGATACGCCGCGTTGTTATCTGGTGATCTACGACAGCGTGCCGGGTGGCACCGGCTATCTCAAGGAATTGATGCGCGCGCCGGAACCGCTGTTGGAAGTATTCGGCATTGCACTGCAAGCCCTCAATAGCTGTACTTGCAACCAGAATGCGGATACCGATGGCTGTTATCGCTGCTTGTACCGCTATCACAACAGCCATGATCGTAAGTCTATCTCGCGACGTACAGCACAGAAGTTGTTGGGTGAGGTGATGCAGTACAAGGGTGCACTGAAGCCAGTTACCCATCTGGCCGACGCCCCGCCAGCTAACCAGTTACTGGACAGCATGCTGGAGAAGCGGCTTGTCGAAGCGCTGCGCCGTGAGCATGAAGGTGAGAAGTTCAAGCTGACGGAGCTGTTGTTTAAGGGCAAGGCGGGATATCAGATACAGGCTGGTTCGCGTCGCTGGCGGATGGAGTTGCAGGTCAATCTGGGAGCCAGCGATGGTGTGTTGATTCCGTGCAAGCCTGACTTCGTGTTCTGGCCAGACGATGCCGCCGACGACCTGCCCGTGGCGGTGTTTGTTGATGGTTGGCAGTACCACAAAGACATTATTACTACCGATCTGGCCAAACGTATGGCGGTGGCCAAGAGCGGGAAGTTCTCAGTCTGGACGCTGACCTGGAATGATGTCGAATGCGCCTTGCACAACCAGATATTGGCTACGCCATCGCCTTGGCCAACATTGCTTAATGATGATCCGCGGCAGGTAGTGCAGAAGCTCTGCAAAGCACAGGGCATCGCCACACTCTCCAATTTCAAATCGCTGCCGTCCTTTACCCAGCTGCATCAGCGTTTAGCCCATGGGCAACACCAAGCACTTGGAAAATTGGCCGTCTCATTGGCTGCGGGAATGTTGATGCCGTCGGGGGATACCACCGCGCTACAAGTCCTGCGCGAAGGGGAGTTCTGGAAGCGCTTGGATGAGCTGGATCTGCTACCTGACCTGCAACTTCATAGGTTGAGCCTGCGTCAGCTCGGTACAGCCTGGATGCTGGCTATTGCGATGCACCCGGAGCATCTGAAGCAAGTGATGACGGGTAATGGCTCTGCAGACTCTGGGCTTGTTTTGGTTGGCGAGTGGAAAGAAGATGGCCTGCCCGAAAGCGAGCTTCAGTTACGCTGGCAGCAACTTTGGCAGGCACTGAACTTATTGTTGCCGCTGAGTCAGGTTTGGGTTGGCAATGCTGAAATGCCAGGGTTACCTACGCTGAAGGATTGTTCTGCGCTCAATGCTAAATCCGGCGGGTTGTCTGAAGCCTGGCAGGAAGCGCTGAGTCTGGCTGCTCATGAAGTACAGTCTTGGGGCTTGGCTCTGGCTGGTTTTGACGTGACCGCTCCGGAAGTGGGCTATGAGTTGATGGATGAAAAAGGTCGAGTGATAGCCGAAGCTGAGCTTGCTTGGCCTGATGCTCGTACAGCCGTACTACTGTCTGATGCTGGGTCAGGGGCTGCGCTTTTTGCTGGCCAAGGTTGGCATTCTTATACCGCTGACGGTAACGAGTTGCCTGATGAACTGAGAACACTTTTGATGGAGACACTGGCATGACGCTGGCACTCAAGATTGCAATGTCCGATGACTTCCTGAAGTCGTTTTCGGTAGTTCCACGTTCTCAGCAGCAGGCGGTACTGACCTTCGTTGCAAAGTTTCGTCAGAACCCAATGGCGACCGGCATCAATTATGAGCGCATTCATGATGCCGCCGATCCGAACATGCGCTCGGTTCGGATCAACGACAATATGCGCGGAATCGTGCTTAAACCTGATGTGGGCAACGTATATTGCCTGTTGTGGGTTGACCAACATGACGATGCCTATCAGTGGGCACGTCGCCATCGAGTCGCGATCCATCCGGATGTTGGCAGCATCCAGGTTTATGCAGTGCAGGAGGTGGCTAACACGAAAGCATCTGACGCCTCGGCCGAGGTGCGTGCAGTGGGGCTGTTCGATGCCCTTAAGGATCGTGAGATTCGCCGGCTGGGCGTACCCGATGATCGGCTGGAAGCGGTGCGTGCCGTAACTAATGAAGGCGAACTTGAGGCGCTGGAAGCGCAATTGCCCGATGAGGCATTCGAGGCGTTGTATCTATTTGCTGCCGGCGAGCTTTTCGACAAGATCATCAGTGATCAGGCCGCGCCGGAGTCTGTCGACCCTGCAGACTTCGGGGCTGCGCTGGAGCGCGATAGCTCGCGTCGTCATTTCGTGGTACTGACTGATGACAGCGATCTGGAGGCCTTACTGGCTGCACCTCTAGAGCGCTGGAGGGTCTTCCTGCACCCAACTCAGCGCAAGTTGGTGGAGCGTGACTGGAATGGTCCAGTGAAGGTGACCGGTGGCGCAGGTACTGGTAAAACTGTTGTCGCCATGCATCGCGCTGCAAGACTTGCTCGACAATATTCGGACTTGCCTGGTCGTCCGGTGTTGTTTACCACGTTCACCAAAACACTTGCCGAGGACATCCGCCAGCATTTGGCGCTGCTGTGCACCCCACAGGAATTGGAGAAAATTCAAGTGGTGAACCTGGATCAGTGGGCTTCCAGCCTTCTGCGTCGTTTTGGCTACCCACATAACCTGCTTTACAACGAAGGCGATCGTCGCCGTTTCTGGCAAGCAGCTCTATCCGCGATGCCGACATCGGTTGATCTCAGTCTAACATTCATGCGTGCGGAGTATGAGCGAGTGGTGCTGCCTCAAGCTTGTGAAACTGCTGAGGACTATATGCGTGCCAGTCGAGTCGGCCGTGGCGGTCAGCTTGGCCGTGCGATGCGTAAATCTATTTGGCCGGTGTTTGCCGAATACCGCGCCCAGCTGCAAGCCGCCAATTTGCGCGAGCCTGAAGAAGCCTTCCGTGAAGCCTGTCAGTTGTTAAGGACGGAGCAGCCCGCACTCGGAATTCGGTCCATGGTGGTAGATGAGGCCCAGGACATCAGCAACGCAGGTTTTGAGCTTATTCGTACAGCCGTAGAAGAAGCTGAAAACGACCTGTTTATCGTTGGCGATGCTCACCAGCGTATCTACCGGCACAAAGTCGTACTAAGCCGGGTGGGTATTGAGGTTCGTGGCCGCAGCCGTAACCTTAAGGTGAACTACCGCACCACCGACGAAATCCGCCAATGGGCCTGTGCTCAGCTCGAAGGGTGTGCTGTCGACGATCTGGACGGGAATGCGGATTCTCTGCGCGGTTACCGTTCGCTTACCCATGGTGATGTCCCGGATATCATTGAATCGTCTTCCGTTTATGAGGATATGCCGCATATACAAGCAATCCTTAAACAACTGCAGGACGATGGCATGGAGCCTCGACAGATTTGCATCACCGCACGCACTAACGAAGATCTGGACAACATTGCTCGAGCTCTGCAGCAAGCCAATATTGTTCACTTGAAGCTGGATAACGCAACTTCGGACGATTCGGCACTATTGGGTGTCCGTCTAGCCACTATGCACCGCATCAAGGGGCTTGAGTTTAGTGTAGTGATTGTTGCCGCCTACAGGGGAGCCACTACTTATGCAGGGCAAATTAGCCGTGATGAGGATGCCGGGGTAACCGAAGACACTGAAACTTCTGAAAGATGTCTGCTGCATGTTGCTGCTACTCGAGCAAAGAGAAATTTGTTTCTCCTAGTGCGGCCCTCTGTTGGCTGAAGTCTCAGACCTATACAGCTAAAAATTAGCTGTATAGGTCGGCCCAGCATTACTGGCTAGCACTCTGACGCCCTGCCAGCTTAAGGTTTGCAAGCCTCCTAAGGCTTGGGCATAAACCTACGTTTTCGCGTCCGATCACCTTTTCAATCCAGTCGAAGTGGCTGTCTCGGACTTGCATTCTGGCGTATTTCAGCGCCTGAAGCGTTGCAACGGCTAAGGCTTCATCTCCGATTGAAATACGCACGGGTTCGTAAGCAAGAATATCGACTGTTGTAATGAGTCGCAGTGTTGCAAAACGTTGGGAGGAAATTTGAGTCGCTTTTTTTTCATCAATGACAGCGGTGAACCCGTTGCTATGTGCAAGCGCGAGTGTCGCGGCTTCTCCGTCTCCGAGCGAGGCCGCCGTGGATCCGGATACCAAGTCGAAGAAGTGCTCTAATGCAATGCCAGAAAGCTCTTCTCTCTTTAAAATTTGATTATGGATTAGCTCCAAAAGCTGTTTCGGCTCAGGCCGGCCGTTTACTGCTCCTTGCTCAATCTCCCGTATTACATTGTCGGTGACGACAATAGGAGCCGGAACTGCTTGCAGGATTGCGCTTGCATAGCCGGTCGCCAGCAAGTTTATGATGACACTGGCGTCGAGAACGAGAATGCTATCTCGATCAGTGAGACAGCTTGAAAAGGTCATCAACCTCATCCTCTTCTGCCTCATCAAGCAACTCGCGTACTTTCGCCCTATCTAGCTTAAGCAAATCCGACATTTGCCCTTCGCTGATTAGATCCTTTTTCCAGGCATCGATAGCTAACAAAAAAAGCCTAGTTGATTGCGCGCCTTCCATCGGCGCGGAATCGTGAGCTATCGTACCTAGTACCTGCTGGGCTTGGTCGTCGGTTATACCGCCATTATCCATGAACCAATCCCACGTTCCCTTTTTCGTCAGGTCCAATTCTTCAAGCCTCATCACCATTGCCTGGCGTGAAATGCCAAAGAAACTAGCGAGCAGGATGATGTGCCGACGAGTGAGGTGGGTTGATCCAATGGTCACTTCCTTGAACTTTTCCATGACAGTGCGGGCAGGCGTCAGAAAAGCACTACCGAAAGCATTCGCGTAACGTTCTTCACGCGAGTTCTCATATTTTTCGGCTTGATAGATCTCGGGCTGACGCCGCGTCGCTATAAAGTGCCCGAGCTCGTGGGCGCCAGTCTGGGTTTGACGGTCCTTCCGATGTACTGCATTTATTAGCATACAGGCGCCAACGGCGTCGTCATAGGCAAATAGCCCAGACACTTTCGATTCAAGTCTCCGGCTATAGACACGAATTCCAAGTTGCATCTCTATGAGTGAAAACAGATCTTGGATGGGGCTTTCGCCGAGCCCTAGCCAGCTTCGGAGGCTATGTGCATCGTGCTCTGCTTGTTTGCGTACATCGCCTGGTAAGATGCTTTTTTCGGTCGGATAATTCGAGGTTTTCCGAACACCTAAAATGTTCTCAAGTTCCACTTCCGCCCTGACGAGATCATTCAGCATCCGAGCAGCTTGGTCGATGCCTGCATCACCAGTGTCTGGGAGTGAGCGGAAGCGAGGTACAAGGTCCACATGGACCGCTTCTCGGCGTAGCAACGAGTTAGCAGATACTCCATAACAGCGGCTAAGCATCTGGATCTCGTCAAGCTTTGCAGAGCGCTGTCCTTTTTCAATGGCCACAAGAGTGGTTCGAGCAAAGCCAACCGCTTTGGCCGCTGCGTCTTGGGTCATGGCCGCGGTTTCGCGCGCGACCTTCAGTCGTTCACCCAGTTCAGCTGGGTTCAGTTCAAAGTTTGGTTTGGTCATGATGCGCCATCTATCCACTTCCTCACGAACGACTCTGATCTCATATCGCTCGTGAACGCTGACCATTCCTTGGCATGTTGCTGCAAGAGCCTGTCAAGGTTCTGCGCCACGGCATGTGGCGACTCGGCCAGAGCTCGAGCCAGTTCGGTCGTTCTGCGGCGTTTGATCAGTTCGTACTGCGAAGATTCCCGAATCGAAGAAAGGTGTTCGAAATGAAGCACCCCTGCGATAGCGTATTGTCGCAAGGCTTTAGTACAACTGGTGAATTCTTTTGCTGCGCCTGTTTCCCAGGTCGGGCTGTCTAGGGATTCCCATACATAATTCGTTGGTGGCTCCTCTAATCCTGCAGCGTGGACGCTAAGGCGGCGAAGCATACACGCGGCGCATATACCGCACTGCCTTCTTGCGCCTGAAACGGCTACCTGTCGGGATTGCTGCCAGCACGACCTGGTCGTTATCCAATTCGCGTGAGGGCCGCAGGTTTCCACAAACTCACGCAGGGTCTCGCCTTTCGTCATCCAAAGCCTGGGGAAGGTGTACTGGAATCGATAACCAAGAAGGGCCTCGATAAAGCGTTCCATAAGCTTGGTGAACACGGGGTGATTTCGATAGTCCTCATACCCATGTGCAACAGGAAGGAGCACAGGTGCAAGGGCACCTTGTCCGCTTTCGGGGATGATGGCCATTGGAGCATCAATTAGATACGCCGCAATTGCGGATATGATGCTGAACTTGAACCCGCGGCTGCGCGCACTTCTCTCGGCGCTTCTTGCGTCATCAAGTTTGACTGAATATGGGATGGCCGTGAACGGAATCCTTTGTCGCTCCCTCTTTGAAATATCATGTTGTTTGCTCCCTATTCGAAGACGAATCAGGCGTTTGCCTAGGCGCTTGCTCTCAAGTTCAGAGACCGCACGGGAGTCCATTCCATCACTGAAAGCAATGACCGCCTCTGCATCGGAAGGAAAAGATATTTGGCCTTGTGGCGGTCTCTGTGCGGGTTGCTTTCGATATCGAAAGTTGAAATTCCAGTCGTCGCCGGTCAGGAGGTTCAGCGCGTTGACGAGCGCTCGATCTACCTTGTTACTCGACCACCGTTCAACGTCGTGTACTGGAACATGCACGATGAACCGCCTGCCCCAGCTCATGGTGCTGCGGACAAGGATGCGATCACAGAACTCGACCGCAGCGGCAATGAGAAGTGCGTCATACGTTACGGGCTCCCATTTGTCATGGGATGAGAAGGATGCGAGAGCCTCAAGATTGAACTCGATGTTCTTCTCGATGTAACACGGGACCACACCGTTTCTTTTGCGGGCGCCAGGTTCAAGTATATCTACAGCTATTTCCTTAGGCGGCAAGGTGTTCATCACAACGATACTCCGTCATCAAGACCTTCCATCTTCCTAAAGGGGAGGATTCGATTGGGCTCTGGGCCCACAAGATCCAGACCGAGTTGGGTGCTCGATAGAGTAGAAATGGCATTCTGGAGTCTCTTACTCACGTGCTCTGCTCTGTGCTCATTCGAGTCGCGAAGGTAGTGTTCTTCGATCGACCGGATGTTTGCGTGGCAGCGGTCTTTAGCGGCAAGCCCTACCGCTTCATGGAATGCTTCAATTCCAAATTTGCCTTCATGGATGAGGGTGATGCTCCATTCCACAAGATTCGTTCCAAAAACTGAGGCTGCTGCTAGAGCTTTCGCATTTTCAAGTTGATCCAGCGCAAGTTCCGGCATTTCCAGGGAGTTATCACAACCGGTAAAGACTGCTTTCAGGGCTTCCATCAGATGCCACGAGACCTCCATTCTGAAGTCACTGGCCACTGCGTACGCCGTAGCCTCAGCTATCTGGGAGGCATCGTAGGTATCTTGGTCCGCACGCTTTGCCAGTTCTTTCCATGGCTTTCGCAGCTTCAAGCTTCTATGTGGCCCATCGCTCATTTCGTCTAGCCCCCAGTGAATACCGGTTTTGACATTGTCAGATAATAGTACTAAAAATCTGACAATGTCAAAGTCGCAATCAGAAAGAATGGCGGTAAGCTATTGGGTATCCCGTCTGGCGAAACCAAGCCGGTCGCCAACGATGCGGCACCAGCTTCCCGATTTCACTCGCCGGCTGCGTGGGCGGGCGTGTGAGGACGCCCTTCAAGTAGGCATACGCATCATAGCTATTGGGTTTGGCCGACTAGATTGGGCTCATAAGCGCAGTGGGGAGAGGGCCTGAGATCCGCCGAAACCCCTGAAGGTTTTTCAAAAAATGTCCGCATTTAGACAAGGTTGTGGCCTTAAACGTCGGAGAATACTCCGGTCTTAGCCGTCGGCGGCATTGATTCGGGTCGTGCTATTGGAGTGGCCTTGCCAGGCCAGAACCTTGGCCATGTTGGCCTCATGCCAAGGCATTGGTCGCTGCCGTGGCCCTCAGCCCGTTGCGCCAAGGCGGGTCGATGCTCGCGGCTTTGGCGTATTTGACGCTCAGCTACGTTCTTGACGGCCCCATAAACGCAGCTACCCGAAGAGCCGATTTTCCTTCCCTGAGTCGAACGGTCTTGCGTTGGCTTTAGGTGTTGAAGGAAGATTGGGCACCTAGGAAATGAGTCATAGGAAGGAGTCCAACATTAGCTCGATCAGACCTATCGACTTACGCTTCGTAGACGACCTCGTCGATTTCGTCCGTGGTGCTGGTTATGTCCTGGACTTTTCAGACGTCAGTTATGCGGCTTTTTTCGCGGCTGAGCTGAATGTTGATATCGACGATCCTAAATTTGCGGTGAATGGTCGTTCGAAGGGCAAACGTTTAAAGTGCTTCCTACAGAGCTGCAACGACTCTGATGCTGTTCGGCTGCTCGCTGCCCTTTGGGAGCATCGGAGCGAACATCTCATTCGGACTGAATCCCCAGACCCAATCGCCAATGCAGAGCAGAGGTATCACGCATTGTTAAGTCGGCTGTCGGGTCAACCGCAGGCCGCACCTACGGCAGCGAAACCGGTCGAGCCGGTAATTGAAGGGTGTAAATTCGCCACATTCAAAAATATCCTTTTAGAAGTCGGTACGCTCCTGCCTCACGCTCGTGGCTATGCTTTCGAGGCATTTCTCAAAAACCTCTTCGATGCATTTCAGCTGGCAGCCCGAGAACCATTTCGGCTTAGAGGTGAGCAAATAGACGGTAGTTTTGAGCTGGACAACGAGGTTTATCTGCTCGAAGCGAAATGGCACGGCCAACCCATTGGTGTCGCCGACTTGCATACGTTTCATGGGAAGATCGAGCAGAAGGCTGCTTGGACTCGAGGACTATTTGTAAGCAATAGCGGGTTCACAGAGGATGGTCTTGCCGCCTTTGGCCGAGGCAGGCGGGTGATTTGCATGGATGGATTAGATCTGTACGAAATGTTAGATCGGGAGATTTCGCTATCCGAACTCCTCAAGATCAAAGTCCGCCGCGCGGCAGAGACCGGTTCCCCCTTCATTCGCGTTCGCGATCTGTACCCTAAGTGATTCATTCATTCGACGATAATTTTTCTGCAGATGATGGCGTATTGGCCCGCCAAAATTGCTGCTCTACCGTCCCTCTTCGATGCCCTAGGCTAATGGCTGCGCTATCGTGCCCGACCTGAATTTTGAGTTTCAAGACAACTACACGAGCGTTCAAGTTAATTGTGCGCTTCGCCCCAGAGGTGGACTCAATCTATGCCTGCTGCAGCTGCCTGCGTCCATTGATGAGGCCTTAGGAGATCTAAGTCGGACGACTGCGTTGAATGTTCTGCGCAATCTGCTCGAGGCTGGGCCAGGTGGGACGAGACCTGCCCTGTCCACGATAGCGCCAGGTGGTGACCCTGTGCTCATTGTTGCGCCGGAGTGGGCATTGGGCTCAGTGGACTGGAACGCTGTTGACGCTCTTGTCAGAGGTGTCGATCGACCACTCGTTTTGGTCAGCGGATTTGGTGTCTCGTCGGGTGAAGCTGTACTCGAATGGTATGGGGCGCCCTCCGAAGACGGCACGGTTAGGCACCTCGCCTGGGAGCAGGCTCGTAATGGCATCAGCCCATCGATGCGTGTGAATGGCGGTTGGTGTTGGATTCATGAGCCAAACGGTCAGACGCACTGCATCACTTATCTTAAAAATGTTCTCCAGCAAAGTTATGAGGCAATCGAGTTAGACGATGTGCAGGCCCATGACACACTTTTGCATCTGCGTTTCAACGACTTGGACCTATTTCCTCTGATCTGTGCTGATTTACTGATGCCTGCAGGGCAGAATGGGCGTTCACCCCAAGCACGTATCCACCGCAAACTCGAGAGCCTGAACAATGACCGTCCAGCGCTCATCGTAGGTTCCTTGCTCCAGACGGGATACAACCAGAATTGGGGAATCGCTATCGACTCACTTTTGAACCACGTTCTTGCGGGTCGATGGGGAGTAGTCGCCCTATGCAACGTGTCTCACGATAGGCCCGTTGCAGATGAGGCGAACGATAAATGGAGAAGTCTCAGTGGTGTTTTTGCGTCATTTACTGAGATGCCTCACGGTCAGAAAAGTCTCACTGCGACGCGGGCGCTGAGTTCTCAGGGCATTGTGGGGGCGGTGGTACGAGCGACAAACCCATCAGTCACTGCAGGTATTGTGTATTGGCCGCCATACACCCCTGTTAACAGCTTGCTGATTTGGAGAGGGAATATGGTTTGCCCTATTCAGAACACAGGGATGATGCTCCCGGTGCCGGCTGCTCCTAACAAGGTCACCTATGAGATTGAGCGTTTTTTACGTAGGTATCCGCCTGACATGAATGCAGCCCCTCGGCTAGATGCAGGCATCGCCGAAATCGGCGAACATTTGCGCACTATCCAATCAGCCGACTCGAGTTCCATGCTCAACACCATTTTGGAGGGCACAAGCTCCCTCAAACCGGTCGATCCTGACGCAGTTTATGATCCTGAAGTGATCAGCGCTCTTCGAGCCGGCCTTCACGCGCTAGCAACGCTGAAATCGATTGATGGAATAGATTGGCAAGACTCTCCTGGTGCCGCTGGTCAACTCATCGTCCGCGCTCAAAACCGGCATTTACTAATATGGCGTTCTCATAACGAGTCACCTAGGGCGCTAAAACGTTCTCTCGGAGAATGGCGGGATAGAGGTGGTCCACATCCGCCTTTAATCGTTCTAGGAGCGACTCGTTATGGCGACCTAGACAGCGGGGAGATCGCACCAGAGAGGCGCGATGACATCAGCACCACTCCAAGGAGCAATGCTGATCTTCGCGCTGGTGGATCACTTGCACCCGTGACAGGGGACATAAGGGGTCTCAGAGGCATGCGCAGAGTAGCCGGTCTCGGATTGTCGAAAGCCGCCGCGGTCTACACAGAATACGTGGCATCAGAAGATGACGAGCGAGTCGCGGAATTGCTCGGTCAGATCGCCTCTTTTTTTAGGGAGTAAAGATGAATGAATGAAGACTCTGAGTTTTGGAACTCCGCCCGCGAGCAGCTTAATGAGCTGTGCGTCAAAGTAGGTCTCGACCAAACTCCAGAGCTTCCCTCACTGGGCATAATGATTTCCGCGCCTGCGGGAACAACGCTTTGGTCTTCGTCTTACGCGCTTGTCCTACTATGGCCCTGCAGTGGAAGTGACCATATTTCCATCGAGCGAGCAGCAGCGCAAGGCCAAGCCTGGTTTGATGAAGTTCTCGTCCGGAACGAAAGGCTGTCTCCTGGAAGCCCAATAGATGGCTACCTAGTGCTCGCCATCCCCGAGGCCCCTGAGGCATATGCCCGAGAGGAGATTCGCCGACTAGAGCTGTCGGCGCAGGTGTGCCGCAAGCACATGATTTGGCCTTCATCACCTGTAGATTACAATTATGAGCCGGGTCTGTGGCAACGAGTAGCCGACATAACAGTCTTGGGACTGCCAGATTCAGCCGCCCCCTCGGGTAATGAACTCCAATGGCCAGAGCTGGATTCTGAAGCTCAAGCATTGTGGGCCGAGCTTTCAACGCTTGGCGTCAATGGGACAATTTTACGTCATGAGGGGCCGCTGAATGCGCGGAATTAGACTTAACACTCTCAATGTGTCTCACTTTCGTGGGCTCAACGACTCTGTCCGCTTTGATTTCAGCTCACCTTTGACCGTGGTATACGCTCCAAACGGCACCGGCAAGACAACAATGTGCGAGGCTGCAGAATGGCTGCTTACAGGCCAAGTAGAAAGGTTGAAGGAAGGTAATGGATTCGACGCTCTAGTTCTGAGTCCGAAGTTTCCCAGCCAAAATGACGCCACTACCTCCGCCGCTGCGAGCCTCTATATTGATGGAACGGAACAATTTGTCCGAAGAGATGTTGATGGATCGCAGTCTTCTGCAGCATATGGTGCCGATGAAGGGGCAGCAGTTACCCTTCGTCCCAACGAACTTCTGGCCCTCTTGGCTCCGGTCGCTGCGGCAGACGAAGCACATGCTATAACGGCTATAAATTTACGGCAGCGGTGGCTTAAAGGAACGCGCTTTTTGAGTTCTGAAGCGCTGGCGGCCTTGGTCGATACCGACGAAGAAACTATCGAGCGACGAACTCAAGTCTTCGCGGATTTGCTCGGAATTCGGCATCTGCTTGATGCCGAGCGGCAGTGTGAAAAGTACATTGTTGAGATCGGTAGGCGCCTGCGAAATCTTACAAAAATGACTGAGTCGAGATCAGCGGAAGTTACTGATCTGGAGCTCGCTCTTGGCCCTGATGAAGCGGCCGGAACTTCGCACTCGAGCTCGGCGCGTCTCGAGGCTGATACTGCCGCGAATCTCTTTGCGCCCGAGGATACTCAGTGGTTCGTAGAGCAGCCCAACCTCGACGATCAACTCGCCTCTCTCACCGCGTTGCACAGTCGTTACAAACACTTATTCGATGCACGCTCACACGCAGCTAAGCGTGTTGAGGCGAAGTGGAGCATTCGTAGCAGCCTAGAAATGGCTGTCACTGAAGGGATCAATCTTGAGGCTGCGTTGGCGCAGTCCTTAGCCCAGATTGAAAAGGATGGACGGCAAGCTGCAACTGAGCTCACTGATTTTAATTCTCGGCGGGAAGCCACCTATCTGCTGGCGCAAGAACTCGCGAAGGCTAAGGATGAACTGACTCATCTGGGTGCGATGGTAGTCGCCACACTTCTGGATGGCGGTTTTGCCGATGATCTTTCTCTAAGCCTCATAGAACTTTCGCATAAATACTCTGAATACCAATGGCCGGCGAGCGCACGACAACAACGTCGTCATGAATTGAAAGGGCTTGAGTTATCTAGTGCCGGATCCAGCTATGAGACCAAGCGCTTAGCGGAGCTGGACCTCGAGGTTAGTGCCGCTCGCTCAGATGCACCCTCACGTGAGGAGCTGGAGCATTTGCAGGAAAAGGCCGCTGAGACCGTCTCTCACGCCAAAGCTGCCACCAAGCTGCTAGATGCTGTGGCGAGCCCTGTGGCTCGCTTACAAGCTGCTGCGAGGGAGCTTTTAAATCATGACCATGGTGTGGACATTGGAAAATGCCCTCTTTGCTCTCATGACTGGAAGGATGCTGAAAATCTAAGATCAGCAATCAATGCGACGCTTTCCGCCGCCCCAGAGTTAGTTGTAGCCGCCAGGTCTGGGGTTGCCGCAGCCGATGATGCGGCCACGCTTGCACACTCCCAGCTCAATGCAGCTCTGCAAAAGCAAAAATATCTACACGGACTGGAAAAAGAGCAATCGGATCTGCAGTTGGCCAATGCTGTTCATGATCGCGAGCTGGAAAGGCTCGGTGTCAGCCAAGGTGCCACGGCAGAAGAGTTCAAGTCTCTTGCTGCGCATCTGGATGTAGCCGATGCTATTTCCGTGCTGCTGTCAGCCCGAGATGGGATTTTACCTACAGTTTTCGGTTCTGAATTTCGCATGCCCGCTTCCGGATTCCAGGTCGCAGACCTGCACCAACATTTGGATACCGTCTTCGAGGCAAGACATCGTGTGGTACAGCTCGAGCTTGCTGAGCTCGCGAAGTCTATCGAGGCTGCGATCAGTAATCGTGACGATCTGCGCGCAAAGTATGCCGCGGCGCAGCAAAATTTGAAGGATTGCCGTCTGGGCTTAGAGCAAAAGTCAGCGGAACTCGCCTCTTTGCAATCGGCATGGCAAGAGGCTTCGCCAGATATTGAATGGTCGAACGCCGAGCTCGATACATTGATGTCTGAACTCACAAAAGAAAACGTTCGCCTTACTGTAATTGAAGGACACATTACGGCGGCTCGGGCAGCATGGGCAGCCGAATCTCGTCGCTCTCGTCTGTTGGAGCTTCAGCAGGCGACCCAACTTTTAATCGATGAATCAAGGGTGATGACGGGTAGGTTGGACGCCGCGAACCGCGCGCGTGCAGTGTTCTATGAGGCCTATACCACGATTAGCCGTCAAAAGGTTCAAGACCTGAGTCGAGTGGTAAACCCGCTCTTCGCGCGGATGCATGCTAATCGTGTTTTTGACCGGATCAATCTCGGTGCGGATACTGACTTTCTGCATTGGCTCGCTGACGCAGGGGACCAGCAGCTCGATCCGGGCAAAGATTTTAGCCAAGGCCAGCGGCAAGATCTTGCGCTCGCATTATTTTTGGCGCGGGCACGCAGCCTCGGCGGGACATTCTTTCTTGATGAGCCGATCGTCCATTTGGACGACTTGAATCGTGTCGGTCTTCTCGACATTTTGCGAGCGACTGTCTTAGAAAGCAGTAATACGCTTAACCTCGTCATTACCACCTCTAGTCGCGCATTGGCTCGACACCTCATAGAAAAGTTTGCTGGTGTAGGTTTGGTAGAGACACCAAGTGGGCGGCAGCCGCCTCTTCGAATACTGGAACTAGACGGTAATGGTCGAAGCGGGATCCGGCTGAGTACAGTGTATCCGTTGGAGGGACTTTCTGCTGTGGCCGGTTTGGGGGATGAGATTGACTCGGATTGAGGAGAGAGGACTCATGTTAGGTCAACACGCAGTGCGTCGCTTCTGACACGATGTTCATTTCCGCACAAGCACCAACCAATTAGGACTACTTGTCAGCTCACCCTGCGAAATACGATTCTAGAAGATTCCACATAACTGGCATTAGCTCCCCTATTTCGCGTGTCAGAACCGCCATAAAGTTAGATTAGGTAACCGTTTAATTTATGGAAGATAAAACGAGTTAGTAGGGAGGCTGAACTTATGTGCGGAAACCATATTGGGGTTTGAGGGAAGGAGGGGGGGCCGGCCACCCCGAACGACTTTCGATCCTTGCTGGCTATTGCATCGAAACTATATTTCAGCCTCTAGCCCTTTGGATGGCTGAAACTGACAAGCTTCCGGTGGCGGCTTGTTGGATGTGCTCGCTCCACCAAGTCATCATTGGGCGTCTTCTCTCAATGTAATCTGCACGATTGTAGGCGCTACGCACCTCGTCTTTGTCCACGTGCGCAAGTGCGACTTCGATCAGCTCTGGGTCCCATCCTTGTTCGTTCAAGATGGTGCTGGCCATGGAGCGCATTCCATGGCTCACCAATCGACCTTCAAAGCCCATGCGCTTCAGGGCCATGTTTGCCGTCTGGCTGTTGCAGTGGGTCCGCGGGTCTCTATCAGCAGGGAACACGTACTCTCTGTGGCCGCTGTAGGGTTTGATCGTCTCTAGCAGGGCAAGCGCGTGCTCGGTCAGCGGAATGACATGAGCGCGTCGCTTCTTCATGCGCTCCGCTGGAATCGTCCAGGTTTTCCTGTCGAGGTCGATGTCAGCCCAGGACGTCGTAGCCGCTTCCGCAGGACGGGTCATGGTGTGGAGTTGCCATTCGATCAGGCAGCGTGTTGTTCTCTTTATGCTCGCATTGGCGATGGCGACCATTAGCTCTGGCAGTTCTTCTGGGCGGAGGGCAGCCATGTTTTGCTTTTTCGGTTTTTTGAAAACCGCCCGGATGCCACTAAGTGGATTGGCAAAGATCATTCCCGAGTTCACACCGTAGGTCATGATCTCGTTGAGTCGTTGGGTCAGTCGCTTCACTGTCTCCAGGCTGCCTTTGGTTTCCAAAGGGCGCAGCAGCTCGATGACCCTCGGGGCATTGATCTGCGAGATAGGTGTTGTTCCCAGCGATGGAAAGACATGCAGTGTGAGCGAGCGCCAGATGTCCTCGGCATAAGCTTGAGTCACAGAATCCTTTTTCAGTTCAAACCACGCAGACGCCACGTTCTCGAATGTGTGCTCGGTTGCCTGTCTTTTTGTCTGCTCCAGCTCGCTACGTTGTTCTTTAGGGTCGATGCCCTGAGCGAGAAGCTCTCTGGCTTCGACAGTTTTCTTCCTGGCTTGAGCGAGCGAGAGTTCTGGGTAGGTGCCGAGGCCCATATTGATGCGGTTTTTGGTAATCGGCTGCCGGTAGTTGAAGTTCCATAGCGTAGAGCCATTGATCCTCACGCGCAGCTGTAAGCCGTCTCCATCGCTGAGGACGTAGTCCTTGTCTTTCGGCTTTACCGCTTTGAGCTGGCGGTCAGAGAGGCGGGTGGCTTGGGCGCACATGAGGTGTTCCATGACATCAATTGGTATTCCAAAAATTACCACTGAAGGGCTTGGAATACCATCTGGAATACCAGGTTACGTGGATTGTGTCGGACGCCCATAGACGCTAATAGACGCTAAAGCCTTGATTTTGCTGAATTACAGGCACAAAAAAAGACGTCCTGGGACGTCTTTAGATGTAAAGTTGGTGGAGCCGGGGGGATTTGAACCCCCGTCCGCCAGTACTCCGCTGTCGGTACTACATGCGTAGCCGTTTCTATTAAGTTAACCCTCAGCGACCCGAAGGGCAGGGTGCTTTGGGCGAGTTGTGTAAGTTTTAGCCGCTTCGTCCACAACGTACTGCACGGCGATTCTGTTCTATATGACAATCACTTTGGGTTTACAGACATCCCCTGGTGATTGCTGGACCCGAAGGTACCAGAAGCTCAGGATCTAAGGCTGCTTACGCAGCGAAAGAGAGTTCCTGGCCGTAGTTTTCGTCATTGGCAACTATAAGAAGTTGCAACAGTGGATTTACGAGTTCTGTTACCAACTCGGCATGCACCTAAAGTTTCGCAACCGGCGTCGAATCCTACCCGGCACCGTGCTTGTACCTCGTTGTTTCTTAGTGAGTGACAAGCCTGTGCAGTGTACGCCAAAAGGTCAGCGAAGGCCACCCCGAAGGTTGGCCCTATCGCTTACTGGCCGCCTTTGTCGCTGTTTTGCAGGTCCTGCAGGGCCTTGGAGGTGATTTCGATGCACTTCTTCTCATCACCGGCCGCGAGGGCGGCCTTGGCCTGGGAAACGGCGGTGTCGATTTCGCCGCTTTTGCCGCTGGTGTCGGTGGCCAGCAGGGCCTTGCCGTTGTTGATTTTGTCCAGGTTGATCTGGCACAGGTCTTTGTCACCGGCAGCGAAAGCAGGGGAGGCGAGCATCGCAGCGGTAATAAACAAGCCAGCAAGAGCGGAACGCTTCATAGGGTATCTCCTTGCGCAAAAGGGCTCGACGCTGCTGGCGTTTAACCGCTGCCAGCGACATCACTGATGAGCCTCGTTCGTCGAGGCCTATGCAGATGACTGCGCTGGCGCGCCAGGGTTCTGTTTTTTTGCAGGGTTAGTGAGCGCGTGCGCGGGTGACCCGGTCCACCAGGTAGACCAAACCGTGGTAATCAATGCCGCCATGCTGGCTCAGGCCGATCTCGCAGGTGCGGCTGGTGGAGATGCCTTCGCTGCAATGTTGCACGGCGTCCTTGAGCGAACGCAGGGAGTGGGCGTTGAGTTCCGGCGTGGTAAAGCCTTTGTCGCCGGCAAAGCCGCAGCAATGAATGCCTTCGGGGATTACCACGGTTTTTGCGCAGCGCCGGGCCAGTTCGATCAGCGCCTGGCTTTCGCCCAGGTGTTGGGTACTGCAGGTGACGTGTACGGCGATGGGCGCTTCCTGGGGGGTGAAGTCGAGGCGGTCCATGAGGTGGGTGCGGATGAAGCGCACCGGGTCGTAGAGGTCCAGGCGAGTTTCGCCCAGGTCTTGCACCAGTCGCAGTGTGCATGGGCTGGTGTCACAGTAGATCGGGTCAAGGCCGCCACGGCTGGCGTGGAGCAGGGCGCCGATCAGTTCCTGGCGCTTGTGTTCAGCCTGCTCGGCGTAACCTTTGGAGGCGAAGGGTTGGCCGCAGCACAGGCTGTCTTGGTTGTCGGGGAAGACGACTTGGTAACCGGCTTTTTCCAATAGATTGCGGGTTTTATCGTACAGCGACATCTGCTCTTTATCCCCGGCTGCCGGACCCATGGCGCGTGAGACGCAGGCGGCCAGATACACCACTCGCGGGCGCTCGTCCGGCACCGCTGGGCTGAAGCGAATGGCTTTTTCCGGTTGAGGCATGGCGTTGGTCCACTGCGGAACCTGGCCTTTGGACAATTTGGTCACCGTGGCCGACCACTTCGCCAGGCGCGGTGCTCCCAGCAGCATGCGTGCGCCATTGGCGACGTGCAGGGTAAAGCGTGCGCCTTGCAGCGCCATGGAGAAATGGCTGGCAAGCCATTCGGCGGTTTTCGTACGGTCGGCCTCGCGGCTGCGCAGCTTTTTCACCAGGTCACCGGTGTTGATACCGACAGGGCAGCGTTGGGCGCAGAGCCCGGTCGCGGCACAGGTCTCGATGCCTTGGTAGTGGTAGGCCGCTTCCAGCTCGGTGGTGTCGACCCCCGCGCGTTGCTTGGCCTGAATATCGCGCCAGATCACGATGCGTTGGCGTGGGCTCAACGTAAGGCCCTTTGACGGGCACACCGGCTCGCAGAACCCACACTCGATGCACTTATCCACAAGCTCATCGGCGGCAGGCAAGGGCTTGAGGTGTTTGAGGTGAATCTGCGGATCGTCGCTGAGTACTACATCCGGGTTGAGAATGCCATTGGGGTCGAGCAGGCGCTTGAGTTGCCACATCAGCTGGTAGGCATCGCTGCCCCATTCCAGTTCGACGAACGGCGCCATGTTGCGTCCGGTGCCGTGTTCGGCCTTCAGCGAGCCACCGAACTCCACCGCCACCAGTTGCGCGACATCATCCATGAACGCTTGATAGCGTGTGACTTCTTCGCGGCTGTTGAAGCCCTGGGTGAACACAAAGTGCAGATTGCCTTCCAGGGCGTGTCCGAAAAGGATGGCTTCGTCGTAGTGATGTTTGTCGAACAGTTCGATCAAGCGGTTCACGCCAATCGCCAGTTGCTCTACGGGGAAGGTGACGTCTTCGATGATCACGGTGGTGCCGGTCTTGCGCACGGCGCCTACGGCGGGGAAGGTGTCTTTGCGGATCGCCCACAAGCGAGCGTTTTCCACGGGGTCTTCGGTGAAATCGACCTGTTTCTCTACGGGAAACGCCGCCAGGGAAGCCATGATCAGTGTCAGTTGTTCGTGCAGTAATGCGGGCGAGGCGGCCCGGGATTCGATCAGCAGTGCGCAGGCGTTTTCCGATAAGTGTTGTACGAATGCGGGCATGCCCGGCTTGTTCTGCACCGAGCGCATGCTGCGTCGATCCAGCAGTTCAACCGCTGAGACCGGCTGGGTTTTCAGTACCGTTACCGCGTTGCAGCAGGTCTCGACATCCGGGAATACGATCAGCGCCGAGGCTTTGTTCGGGTGATCGACCACCGTGTCGTAGGTGACGGCACTGATAAACCCCAGGGTGCCCTCGGAGCCCACCAGCAGGTGGCTGAGAATATCCAGCGGGTCATCGAAATCCACCAGGGCATTGAGTGAAAGGCCGGTGGTATTTTTCAGACGGTATTTGTGGCGGATCTTTGCCGCAAGCTCAGTGTTTTCCCGCGTCTCACGGCCTAAAGTGGCCAGGCGCTCAAGCAACGCGCTGTGGGTTTGGCGGAAGGCTTGCACGCTGGCTGCGTCTTCCGTGTCCAGGCGGCTGCCATCGGCCAGTACCAGGCGGATGCCCGCCAGGGTGTGGTAGGTATTCTGCGCCGTGCCGCAGCACATGCCACTGGCATTGTTGGCGACGATACCGCCAATCTTGCAGGCATTGATCGACGCTGGGTCCGGCCCGATCTTGCGCCCGAATGGCGCGAGCCAGGCGTTGGCCTGGGCACCGATGACGCCCGGCTGCAGGCGTATCTGAGTGCCTTGCCCGCGGATTTCGCGATGGTTCCAGTTGTCTCCCAGCACGATCAGCACCGAGTCGCTGATGGCCTGCCCGGACAGGCTGGTGCCGGCGGCGCGAAAGGTGACCGGCACGTGATCACGCTGGGCCAGTTGCAGCAGTGCGACCACTTCGTCTTCTGACTCCACGCGGATCACCAGCTGTGGGATCAGGCGGTAAAAGCTGGCGTCGGTGCCGAAGGCCAGGGTGGAAAGTGCGTCGTCGAAACGACGATCTTTCGGGATCAGTTGTGCGACGTCGCTGATAAAAGCAGCAGGCAGGCTCATCGGTCCTCCAGAAATAGCAGACGCCGGAATCTTTATCCGGCGTCGATTCTTACCCTATTACGTGCAGGTCTCAGTGCACCAGCATACCGGTGAACCAGTAGGCCTGCGCCAAGGTGATCAGCCCGACGATGGTGGCAAAAAACAGGCTGTGCTTGAGGGTAAAGCGGAACAGGTCGGATTCCTTACCTACCAGGCCAGTGGCGGCGCAGGCCACGGCGATCGATTGCGGCGAGATCATTTTGCCGGTCACGCCGCCGCTGGTGTTAGCCGCTACCAGCAGGGTGTCATTGACACCGATCTGGTGGGCGGTGGTGGCTTGCAATGAGCTGAACAGGGCGTTGGATGAGGTATCGGAGCCTGTCAGGAAAACCCCCAGCCAGCCAAGGAATGGCGAAAAGAACGGGAAGGCTGCGCCGGTGCCGGCCAGCACCAGGGCCATGGTCGAGGACATGCCCGAATAGTTGGTCACGAAAGCAAACGCCAGCACCATGCCAATGGACAGGATCGGCCAACGCAGCTCAAAGAAAGTTTCTTTTAAAGTGGTAAGACCAGTTTTAACGTCAATTTTCAACACCAGCATGGAGACTAGTGCGGAGAAGAAAATCGCGGTGCCGGTGGCCGAAATCGGGTCGAGCTTGAATACGGCCGGGATGGCGGTCGGGTTGGTCACGATGGGGGCGACTTTGATCACCAGTTGATCCAGGTGAGGGATCGCAAAGTTGAAGACCCAGCTGTACATCGAACCGCCCGCGGCGAACATGGCCTTGAAGGGCTTGAGGGTCCAGATGGTTACCAGCACGGTCAGGATCAGGAACGGTGACCAGGCCTTGAAAATCTGCCCCAGGCTGTAGGGCGAAATCACTGTACTGCGTGGCAAACCGAAGCCGCCGATGCTGGAAGTGACCGCTACGCTGGAGGTGGCGCCGGCAATCTGTGCGCCTGCGGTGCGCTTAGGCTGCCAGACCTTCAGGAACAGCGTCAGGGCAATCAGGCTGGCGAGCGCCGAGGTGATGTCTGGCAGTTCCGGGCCAATGAAGTTGGAGGTGAAGTACTGGGTGATGGCAAAGCTCAAGCCAGCCACCAATGCCGCTGGCCAGGTTTCGCGAACACCGCGCAGGCCGTCCATCATGAACACCAGCCAGAAGGGTACGAACAGCGACAGCAAGGGCAATTGCCGGCCGGTCATGGCGCCGATCTTGAACGCATCAATGCCGGTGACCTGGCCTGCGACGATGATCGGAATGCCCAATGCACCGAAGGCCACTGGCGCGGTGTTGGCAATCAGGCACAGGCCGGCGGCGTACAGCGGGTTGAAACCCAGGCCGACCAGCAGCGCGGCGGTGATCGCCACTGGCGCACCGAAACCGGCGGCGCCTTCCAGGAAAGCACCAAAGCAAAAGCCGATCAGCAGTACCTGCAGGCGCTGGTCGTCGGTGATCGACAAGACCGAGCTGCGGATGATCTCGAACTGACCGCTCTTGACCGTCAATTTGTAGAGGAATACCGCCGCCACGATGATCCAGGCGATGGGCCACAAGCCGTAGGCAAAGCCATAACCGGCTGCAGCCAGGGCCATGTCTACTGGCATCTGGAAGGCGAAGATGGCGACCAGGATCGACAGCGCCAGGGTGATGCTGCCAGCCACATGACCTTTAAGGCGAAACACAGCCAGGGCCAGGAAGAAGAACACGATGGGAATGACGGCGGCCATTGCGGACAAGCCGAGGCTGCCGAGAGGGCTGTAGAGCTGTTGCCAGGTTTGCATATGGGGAGGCCCCTGATTTTGTTGTTGTTTGTGTGCTTGGATAATTGGTAATACCAATTTACACTCGCTGTGGGCTAGATTAAGAGGCATTGCAGGGGTGTGTCAATTTGCCGCTCGCGAAACTTTGGTCTTAGGGCGTGATGGGAGGTGCTCTGATCGGATGAATCAAAGGCGTTCTGATAGGTGCTGCAAGCGCAGCGATAGGCCAGAATAGAAGGCCCGGCGAGTGGTCGGGATCGTGGAGAGTGAGTTATGGGGTTTGATCAGGTGCGTCAGCGCCGTTTGTCTGATGACATTGTCGAGCAGCTTGAGGGCATGATCCTTGAGGGCACGTTGAAGTCAGGCGAGCGCTTGCCGGCCGAGCGCGCTTTGGCTGAACAGTTTGGTGTGTCGCGCCCGTCATTGCGTGAGGCGATCCAGAAACTGGCGGCCAAGGGGTTGCTGGTCAGTCGCCAGGGCGGTGGCAACTATGTGGTGGATTCCTTGGGGTCGACCTTCAGCGATCCGCTGCTGCATTTGTTGGAAAACAATCCCGAGGCACAGCGGGACCTTTTGGAGTTTCGCCAGACCCTGGAGGCTTCCTGTGCCTATTACGCGGCGTTGCGTGCCACGGAGGTCGACCGTGAACGACTGACGGCGGCTTTTGAGGCGCTGCAGGATTGTTATGCGCGAGCCGATGAGGTGAGCCGAGTGGAGGAGGGCGCCGCGGATGCAAGGTTTCACTTGGCGATTGCCGAGGCCAGTCATAACGCCGTATTGCTGCACACCATTCGCGGCTTGTTCGACCTGCTCAAGCGGAACGTGGTGACCAACATCGGCGGCATGTACCAACAGCGTACAGAGACCCGCGACATGCTGATCAGTCAGCATCGGGATTTGTACCTGGCAATCATTGAGGGGCGAGCCGAGCAGGCGCGCGAAGTTTCGACACGTCACCTGTTGTATGTGCAGGAAGTGCTGGAAGAAGTACGTCAGGAGGTTCAGCGTGTAGCGCGGGCGGAACGACGCAAGGGCATGTAGCCCTGGGCAAGGTGCCCGAGGCTACATCGTCGCAAGGGTTATTCTTCCTTACCCTTGTTGCGCACGGCGCGATGCAGTTCACGATTGGAATCGCGCTCGCGTTCGGTATCGCGCTTGTCGTATTCCTTCTTGCCCTTGCCCAGTGCGATTTCGCACTTGACCAGGTGCTTGCTCCAGTACCACGACAAGCAAACGCAGGCGTAACCTTTTTGCTGCACAGCCGCGGCGAGCTTTTCCAGTTCGCGGGCGTTAAGCAATAGCTTGCGCGTGCGCACCGGGTCGGCAATCACGTGGGTGCTAGCGGTGGTCAGCGGGGTGATATGACTGCCGAGCAGCCATGCCTCGCCATCCTTGAGCAGCACATAACTGTCGACCAGCT
>Ga0160464_100156_pt1 | contig 71937 bp, 70 predicted proteins | sample HID1971I_E11MG_FD_108275 | JGI IMG/M metagenome (GOLD analysis project Ga0160464, IMG submission 108275) | Enriched millipede-associated microbial communities from UW Madison campus, WI, USA - HID1971I_E11 MG | ecosystem: Host-associated > Arthropoda: Insects > Digestive system > Unclassified ... | reverse complement strand
TCGGTTGGCTTCATGGCGAACTCCCGGCGTCGGATCGGAAGCGCCCAGCATGGCCCCGCAGCAAAACACGACATTTCTATCTTGCTAGAACACGACATTAGGATATTGCCGCTACATTCAAAAGTTCGATAATTTATGTTATGTAAAATCATCGACGCGCTGATCGATCATCCATAACTTCCAAGGGACACCGACATCCGACTGCCGACGGAGCGTCCCCAATCAAAAAATTTCGCCCAAAAACCCCCACAACGCGAAAGTTTCCCCTATAATTCGCGGCTTCCGTAGGCTCGTAGCTCAGCTGGTTAGAGCACCACCTTGACATGGTGGGGGTCGTTGGTTCGAGTCCAATCGAGCCTACCAGCGACATTCAAACGCACCGCGGCGATCTTTATCGCCGTGGTGCGTTTTCATTTCCGCGACCGCAATTCAGCGGCGCATCAGTCCCAGCAATTTCGGAACGCTACCGCGACGATCACCGGCACGGTAAGCACGAGCGGAATGGCGAAATACGGGATCTCGAGATGAACGATCCACGTATAGATCAGCCACGCGACACCCAGCGCCAGCGTGGCGATGCCGATGAGCGCCGTCAGCACATTGAGCATGCGAGGCGACATCGGCTTGCGGGAGGTTTCTTTGCCCGAGGGAGTATCCATGGCGGCGGGCGCATTCGAGCGCGAGAGAAGTACATCTCGATTTTATACCGCCCTGCCCGCCGCCGTAGTTCGTTTCCAGGCTTTCAAACCGGCTTCAGATATGGAAGAGCTGCGCCACCAGCGCCGCGCCCAGGAACGTCCCGGCATTCGCGACGAACGACACCAGCACGATGCGCCAGCCGAGCCTTCTGAACGCCGGAATGTCCTTCGCGATCGACAATCCCGCGAAGGTCAGCATCGGCGTCGTCACGCCGAGGAAGTCGTTCTGCGCGCTCGCCGCGGCGATCTGCGCACCCCACGGACACCACGGCGAAGTCAGGAACATCGCGACGATCGATACCCAGCACACAGCCGGAATCTTGCGCCCGGTCGCACGCGCGATCGCGTCGCCGACGATCGTCGCGAGCACCATCACCGCCATGCCGGGCAAGCCTTGCAGCGGCGTCGTGCCGTGCGTGATCCAGTCGGCGACGAGCGCCATCAGCGCGGTCGCGCCCCACGCGAGCATCTTGCCGCCGTAGCCGAGGTGAGGCGCCTCGGTCTGTACGTCGCCCAGTTTCGGCGCCGATGAAGCCGTCTCGCCCGCGCTCGACGCCTTTGTCTTGCGGCCGATGAGCGGCTCCAGCAGCCGATAGCCCCATATGGCCATCGGCAGCGAGATGAAGAGCGTGAAGTACGTGCCGATGGTCGTCGTGATCAGATTGCTCGCCGCCGCGAACGTGAGCACCGCTTTCGCCGTCTCCGGGTCCTGCTGCGCCGCGATCGCGCCCGACGCCGCCGCCATCATGCTGCCCGAGCCGACGCCCGAGCCCATCGCGAGCGCGAGCGGATGAAAGATGTGCAGGCTCGCGACGAATCCCGCGAAGATCGCGATGAACACCGCGCCGAACACCGTGCCCGTCAGATATTCCGCGAGCACACCGCGACCTTCGGCGGAATCCATGCCGTATTTTTCGCCGATGATCGCAAGACTCGGTTCGCGCCCGACGGAAAACGTCGCGCCGATCGCCTCGCGCTTGATGCCGAGCAGAAGCGCGAGCGGCAAGCCGAGCAGGATCGTGCCGACAAAGTGGCCGAGTTCCTGAAACGCGAGCGCCCAGCCCGCCGCGGCGAGCTTCGGCAATGCACTGCCGACCAGGAGGCCGAGCTTCGCGACGAACAGCAGGAGCGCGGGCTGCAGGATCGCGGCTGCGTAGAACTGGCTGCGCACGTCGAGCCGCGCCGGGCTTTTCCAGCGCTCGGAGACGAGACCGAGCGCGGCGCCGAGCAACAGCGCCCAGATCATCGGAAGCAGAATGACCTTGCCCGGACCGATCTTGAACGTGAACGACCCGATGAACTCCGCGATCAACAGAATGACCGCCGCATAGAAAAAGAGCTTCGCGGTTCTGAGGCCGCTTCCTTCCGCGCGATCCGCGCTCAACGTGCTTTGCATTCCCTTCTCCCCTTGATTGCCCGGACGCCGCGTCATGGCGACGCCCGGGCGTTTTTGATCATAGATAGCCGAACGTCGTGGCCGGATCCTTTGCCGTTTCGACCCACACGCTCTTGGTCTGCGTGTACTCGTAAAGCGCCTCGACGCCGCTGGATCGCCCGTAGCCGCTCAGACCATAACCGCCGAACGGCGACGCGACGTTGATCGTCTTGTAGCCGTTGACCCAGAACGTGCCCGCATCGACCTGGCTTGCGACGCGCAGCGAACGCGCGACGTCGTTGGTCCATACCGCGCCGGCGAGACCAAAGTCGGTGTCGTTGGCGATCGCGACGGCTTGCTCTTCCGTGTCGAACGGAATCGCCGCGACCACGGGCCCGAAGATCTCCGTGCGCGCGACGTCCATGTCGTTAGTCACGCCGGCGAGCACGGTCGGAGCGACATAGTAGCCCGCATCCGAGCGCTCGGCCGAGCCGGCCGCGAGCGTCGCGCCATCGGCGATGCCCTTGCCGATCATCGACATCACGTGATCGTACTGCCTGCGATTGTTGATCGGGCCGACTTCGGTCGCATCATCGAGCGGCGCGCCGACTCTGATCTTTTTCGCGCCCGCTGCGACCATCGCGACGAATTCGTCGTAGACGGAACGCTGCACCAGCAAGCGCGAACCCGCGACGCAGCTTTGCCCCGCGCCCGCGAAAATCGCCGCCTGCGCGGTCAGCGCGGCGCGCTTGAGATCGGCATCGGCGAAGATGATATTGGCCGACTTGCCGCCCAGTTCCAGCACGCAAGGCAGCACGCGTTTCGCCGCGCTTTCGGCGATACGCGCGCCCGTCGCCGGCGAGCCGACGAACACGACTTTCTTCACCGCCTTGTGCGCGATCGCCGCTTGCGCGACCGTCTGCCCGAGTCCCGCGAGCACATTGATGAGGCCCTTCGGCGCACCGCCGCGCTCCGCCAGCAAGCCGATCACGATCGATGTGAACGGCGTGAGCTCCGACGGCTTGAGCAGCACCGCATTGCCCATCGAGATGGCGGGCGCGACCTGCCAGCCGCACGTGAAGACGGGCGCGTTCCACGGCGTGATCTGCAGCACGGTGCCTGCCGGCTCGCGGCGCGTGTAGTTCAGATGCGAGGTCGGCACGGGGATGACGTCGCCATAGAACTTGTCGGCCCAGCCGCCGTAGTACTCGAACATCTCGGCGACCTTCGCGACTTCGCCACGGCAATCGCGAATCGGCTTGCCCGAGCCGCGCGCTTCCAGCCGCGCGATCTGTTCCGCTTCCTTGCGAATCTCGCGCGCGATCTCGAACATCACGCGGCCGCGCGCTGCATGTGTGAGCGCCCACCATTGCTTCTGCGCACGCGTGGCCGCAGCCGCCGCCTGCTCGACGACGGCCGCGCCGCCGTCCTTGTACGCGAGACTCGGCTTGCCGGTCGCGGCGTCGTAAAGCTGAATGCTTTCGCCCGCGCCTTCGATCAGTTCGCCACCGACATACGAGCCGATCGTCTTCGCGTCCGGAAAGAAATGTTTGAATGCCGCGAGAAGCTGTTCTGCTGCGTCGTATTCCATTTTTTTCTGTTCCCCTTACTTCGATTCGATGAACTGCACGATGCGATTGAAATCCTCCGAGTCGCCGATGCTCGCCTCGCTCGCCGCCCACAGGCGCCCCGCTTCCTTCGCGATGGGCGCATTCTCGTGGACGCCATCGAGCAGGGCCATTGCGAGGCGCACGTCCTTGCGCATGAGCTTCATCGTGAAGCCCGAGTCGAACTTGCCGTTGAAGATCCACGTCGGATAGTTGGTGAGCGTCGCGCTGTTGCGGCCCGAGCCGCCGTTGAGCGCCTCGACGAGCTTTTCCGGATCGACGCCCGACGCTTTCGCCGCACGCACCGCCTCGCTCGCCGCGAGCAGATGCACGCCCGTCAGCATGTTGTTGATGATCTTCGTCACGTGACCCGCGCCGACCGGCCCGACATGCACGCGCTTCGCGCTGATCACCGCGAGGATCGGTTCGACCGCGGCGACATCCGCTTCCGAGCCGCCGAGAACCATCGTCATCGTGGCGGTCGCCGCGCCTTTCGGGCCGCCGCTCACGGGGCCATCGACGAAACCGATCCCGCATTCCGCGAGCGCGGCCGCGACCTTCTTCGTGCTGGCCGGATCGGCGGTGGTTGTATCAACGACGATCAGCCCGGCTTTCCCGTTCGATGCGACGCCGTCCTTCCCGAGCACGACTTCTTCGACGATCGCCGATGTCGGCAGCGACAGTATCAACACGTCGACCTCGCTCGCGATGGCCGCAATCGACGCGCGCGCCTCGATGCCGTCCGGCTGCAGCGCCTCTGCCACGCCTTGCGCGGCATCGAAACCGAGCACGCGATACCCGCCGCGTCTGGCCGAGCGCGCCATGCCGCGTCCCATGTTTCCCAGACCGATCACACCTACCGTCTTCATCAGCGAATTCTCCTTCTCATGCGCGCCGTGCTTCGGGCAGCCGGTCCGCGTTCCTGTCATCTTCGGTCGTGAAAGCCGTACAATCAATCAACGCCAATATTGGAAGTGTTCTGATTTTTAGAACACTCGATTCCGATGACCGATAACCTCACCGACAGCCGCATCGTCTATTTCTTCGAGGCCGTGCGCTGCGGGACCATCCGCGCGGCGGCCGACTATCTCAACGTCGCGCCATCGGCGGTCAGCCGGCAGATCGGCCTGCTGGAAAAGGAACTGGACGCGGCGCTCGTCGAACGGCACGCGCGCGGCGTGAAGACGACCGAAGCCGGGCAATGCGTGATCGAATACTTTCGCGAGCAGCTCGCGCATCGCGACGATCTGCTCTCGCGTCTTCAGGCGTTGCGCGGATTGCGCACGGGCCAGGTGAATATCGTGCTCGGCGAAGGCTTCGTATCCGATCTTCTGTCGGGGCCGATGCAGCAGTTCTGCAAGCAATACACGGGCATCAAGGTGAACCTCGATCTCGGCGGCACCAACGATGTGATCCGCAAGATCTCCGAGGACGAAGGCGAGATCGGCCTCGTCTATAACCCGCCGCAGGAACCGAAGCTCGTATCGCGCGCGATCAAGCGACAGCCGATGATGGCGATCGTCGGCCCGGACTTTCCGCGCAAGGAGCGCAAGTCGATGAGCGTGCAGGAACTCGCGCAGCATCCGCTCGCGGTGACGCACGCGTCGTACGGCACGCGGCAGATGCTGCAGGCTGTGGAGTATGCGGAGAAGCTGAAGCTCGATCCGGTCGTGACGACGAACTCCATCGCCATTCTCAAGCAGTTCGTCAAGTCGGGGCTCGGTATCACCGTGCTGCCCGCGTTTGCCGTGACGAGCGAGATGGAAGCCGGCGATCTCTTTGCGATCGACATCACGCATCCGATTCTCGCCGATGCCGAAGCCCATCTCGTCACGCGCGCCGGACGCAGGCTATCGGTTGCGTCGAACCGGATGCTGCAACTCATGACCGCGCAGATGCGGGCGTTTCGCTAGTCCGTTAGCATCGTGATCGTGCAGTCAAACAAGGAGGACACGGCATGATCGACGATACAGACAAGAAGCATCTGATCCGCTGCATCGAACTGGCGCAAGAGGCGCTCGACAATGGCGACGAGCCTTTCGGCTCGATGCTCGTCGCAAGGGACGGGCGCGTGCTTTTCGAAGACCGCAATCGGGTGAGCGGCGGCGATCAGACGCGGCACCCGGAATTCGAAATTGCGAAATGGGCGGCGCAGAACGTGCCCGAAGCCGATCGCAAGGACGCGGTCGTGTACACGTCCGGCGAGCATTGCCCGATGTGCGCGGCGGCGCATGCGTGGGTCGGGCTGGGGCGCATCGTCTATGCGGCGTCGACGGAACAGTTCACGCGCTGGCGTGCCGAACTCGGCGCGAAGCCGGGGCGCGTGCGTGCGCTGGCGATTCAGGAAGTTATCGAAGATACCGTCGTCGATGGTCCCGTCGATGAGTTCGCCGAACGCATCAAGGCGCTTCACGTGGCGCACTATCGAAAGGCGGGTGCTCAGCAGTAGATCGTCATGGGTATGCCCGCCGCATCGGTCTCGATCTCTTCCGGCAGATGGAATGCTTTACCCGATGCGATGCGGCGTGCGCTCCATAGCACGGCGAAGGCGTCGAGCACATCGTCGCGCGAAGCCTGCGCGGGCTTGCGCGCGGCGAGCGCCGTGTCGACTGCGCTGCCGAAGCATTGCACGAGCAACGCGTGACGTAGTGCAAACCCCGGCGCGTGCGCCTTGCTTTCATGCAGGCCGTGCGCCGGGCCGCCCTGTTCCATTCGCAAGTGCATGAAGCTCAGTTCGGGATGCACTTCGAATACCCGCGCTGCTGCGCCCGCGCGCATGCGCAGCACATCATCGACTTCAGCGATCTTGCCGCGAATATGGAAAGCCTGAATGGAAATGCGCTTTCCCGATGCGGCGTGGTTGATGTCGCACGCTTCGCGATAGTTCGATGCGGCCAGTGCTGCGCGTGTCGGTGGAGAAAATACCGAGCTTCCGCGAGGACGCCCGAGCAGCTTGCGGGCGAGCGTGTCGCATGCGCGGGCGCCATTCGCGGCCAGTCCAATTGGAATATCGACGGCCACGATTGCATGCGCCCGCTCCCATTCGAGCAGGTCATCGAAGCGGCCGACGACGTTCGTCGTGATGACCCCGCTACGCCCGCATTGCCTTGCGACGAACCAGCCCGCCTTGCAGCCATCGACGCCCAATAGATCGGCGTCTACATCAAGCTCGTTGTTCATGCGGCAATGGTATCAACGATCGCAGATGCTCACGCCGCGCGCACGCGCTCCACTTCCGTGCCGGGCACGTCGTCCCGTTCACTGCACAGCGTGAAGTCGAAGTCGATGAGCGCGAAGCGTCCTTCCACACCGTACGGCTTGCCTTCCGCCCCTTCGGCCTTCTTCACTTCGGGCACGAGTCCGTCGCGCGTCGCGAACGCGAAGTCGTCCCACAGATACGGATCTCCGTCGATATTGATCTGCGTTGTCAGCTTGCGATAACCCGGCGCCGACACGAAGAAGTGAATATGCGCCGGACGATGACCGTGCCGGCCGAGCTGATCGAGCAATTGCTGTGTCTTGCCGCCGGGCGGCACGCTATAGCCGACCGGCACGACGCTCGTGAACGCGTATTGCCCGTCGCCATCGGTGCGAATCGAGCGGCGCAGATTGAACGCGGACTGCGACTTGTCGAAGTACGAGTAATTGCCGAGATGATTCGCGTGCCACACTTCGACCAATGCATTCGCGAGCGGCGCGCCGTCCTGCGTCAATACACGGCCACGCATCACGAGCGTTTCGCCGAGGCTCGTGCCATCGTCGAGTCGCGCATGTCCGAGCGATTGCGGCGCGCCCGACACATAGAGCGGCCCTTCGATGGTGCGCGGCGTGCCGCCTTCGAGACCTGCCATCGCTTCCTTTTCGTCGAGACGCGCATCGAGAAAATGCTCGAAGCCGAGACCCGCGGCGATCAGGCCGAACTCGCCGCTCTGTCCGGTTTCGCCGAGATAGTTCAGCGCGGCCCAGAACTCGCCCGGGGTAACGTCGAGGTCTTCGATCGTGTAGAAAAGATCGCGCACGATGCGGTTCACGATTGCTTTCGTGCGTGCGTCGCCTTCGTTCGTGGCGCTGTCGTTGATTTTTTTCAGCAGTGCGTCGATGGTTGCCCTGTTCATTTTTTCGATGTCTCCGTGAGTCGGTATGTGTGGGGATGTTTCGATGATCGATGCATTGCGATGGACGCTCGCAACGAAATTAAACGACACGCATATATCGGTCAAATCAACCATATATGCCGGCTCGCATCCATAAGATTGATCGGTCGAACCAACACGCAAACGAAAAAAACCCGGCAGGGAATCATCCCGGCCGGGTCAACGCACGCCCTCGGAAATACTTAGAAGTTATGCCGTATGCCCACCGTCACGGACAGTTGCCGGTCGCTGTTCGAGTTGGGCAGATTGGGAATCTGCGCGTAATTCGCCGGGCCGCCCGTCGCGGGATCGATGCCGAGTCCCGCTCCTACCGCCTTCTGCATGATCGCGACACCATAGAGCGCGGTGCGCTTCGAAAGCGAGTAATTCGCGCCGAGGTTCACCTGATGAAAGCGCGTCGATGAACCGCCGTCGGGTTTCGCATTGTTATAGATGTAGGCGAGGCCCAGTTGCAGGAACGGCGTGGCCGCGTAAGTCAGATTCACTTCGCCGATGTCGAATGCGATGTCGCGGCCTTGCGGATTGGCGCTATCGGCGAAGAACTGGCTATGCTCAAGGCGCGTATGCGTATAGGTCAACGCGATGGTCGCAGGCCCGATCGCATACGATGCGCCCGCGCCATACGCTTTGAGCGCTTCCGCATTCTGCAACTGACAATACAGCGCCGAAGGATTCGAGCAGGCGAAATCACCGATATAGCCGTTCGTACCGCCCAAAGCCGCATCGAGCGGATTACGCAGGTTCAGATAGCCCGCGCTGATGGAAACCGGCAAACGCGTATAAGCCGCCGCGACGGAATAGCCGCGCCGTTGTGCGAAATCGCCGGCCGCACCGCCGAGGCTATACGTGCCACCTAACGAGAAACCGTTCCAGTCCGGGCTCGTATACTTGATCGAGTTGTTGAAGTTGAACGCTTCGTTCAGGTTGTCGACGTCGCCGATGTGCGAGCCGTAGAGCGTCGCCCATGAATTGCTCGACACGTAAAGCCCGAGAAAGTCGGAATACGAATCGTACTGGCGTCCGAGCGACAACGTACCGAATTGCTCATGCGCCAGTCCCACCCAGGCCTGACGGTTGAACAGCGCCCCGCCCTGCACCAAGCCACCCGTTCCCGTATAGAAGCTGTTCTCCACGTTGAACTTCGCTTGCAAGCCGCCGCCCAGATCTTCAACCCCGAGCAAGCCGAAGCGCGAAGGCACGAGATTGCCGCCCGAGAATGCGAAGTTATGCCCCGAGCTGACGCTGCCGTCCGCGTTGGTAACTTGCTGATTGGTCGTGTAGGTCAGCCCGGCATCGACGGTGCCGTACAGCGTCACCGTGCCTTGCGCGGATGCGCTCGCGCACACGGCGAGCGCCGCCGTCGAAACAAGCTGCCGCGCGATCGTTTTAGTTGTCATGCGAGCGTCCTCACGCGTAGTTGATCAGCACCGACTTGGTTTCGGTGTACATGTCGATCACCGCGCGTCCGAGCTCGCGCCCGAAACCCGATTGCTTGAAGCCGCCGAAAGGCATCGCGTTGTCGAGGAGCGAATGACAATTGACCCACACCGTGCCCGCCTTGATGCGCGGCACGAGCTTGTGAATCGCCGAGAGATTGTTCGACCAGATGCTCGCGCCGAGTCCATAGGGCGTGTCGTTCGCTTTCGCGACGACGCTGTCGATATCGCTGAACGGCATCGCGACGAGCACCGGCCCGAAGATCTCTTCGCGCACGACCTTCATCGAATGATCCGTATCGACGAGCACGGTCGGCTTCACGAAGAAACCCGCGCCACCCTTGCGCGCACCGCCCGCGATCGCACGCGCGCCTTCATCGCGTCCCGCTTCGATATAGCCCAGCACGCGATCCATCTGCCGCGCCGACACGAGCGGGCCGATCTGCGTCGATGCATCGAGGCCCGGACCCATCGGCAAGGATTGAGCGATGGCGGCGACGCGTTCCATCACGCGATCGAATACCTTACCGTGCACATAGACGCGAGAACCCGCGGTGCAGACTTGTCCCGAGTTGAAGAAGATCGCATTGGCGACGCCTTCCGCCGCTTTGTCGATATCGACATCGGGCAGCACGATCACCGGCGACTTTCCGCCGAGTTCGAGCGACATGCGCGTCATGTTGTCGAGCGCCGCATGACCGATTGCCTTGCCGGTCGGCGTCGAACCCGTGAACGCGATCTTGTCGATGCCGGGATGCCGCGCGAGCGCCGCGCCCGCTGTGCGGCCGAGGCCCGTGACCACATTCACGACGCCCTTCTCGATGCCCGCCTCTTCGATCAGCATCGCGAGGCGCAATGCGGAAAGCGGCGTGTCTTCAGCGGGTTTCAGCACGACGGTGCAACCCGTCGCGAGCGCGGGCGCGAGCTTCCACGAAGCCATCAGCAGCGGGAAATTCCACGGAATGATCGCGCCGACGACACCCACCGCTTCCTTGCGCGTATAGCCGAAGAAATCGTTCGACGGGCTATACGGAATCGATGCTTCAATCGTGTTGCCTTCGATCTTCGTCGCCCAGCCCGCCATATAGCGGAAGCATTGCGCGGCCATCGACACATCGAGACCTTGCGCTACCGTCACCGGCTTGCCGTTGTCGAGCGATTCGATTTCCGCGAGCTCGCGCGCATTCGCTTCGATCAGATCGGCGACGCGCAGCAAGAGGCGTTCGCGATCGGTCGGCTTCATGCGCGACCACGCGGAGTCGTCGAATGCGCGGCGCGCGGCGAGCACCGCACGATCCACATCGGTTTCGTCGGCGCTCGGCACGCGGGCGAGCAGTTCGCCATCGGCGGGATTGATCACGTCGAGTGTCGCGCCGCTTGCGCTTTCCACCCACGCGCCGTCGATCAACATTTTCTTTGCCGATGCGACGAACGCGCGCGTCGAATCGAGTATCGCGAGATGCTGGCTGTTATTCATCAAGGTGTCTCCTAGTAGTGTTCGGGGACGGCGTCGACGCCGTTCTCCTGCAATTTCTTCACGAGCTTCATGCGTGTGCGCGCGACATCGGTGAGCGCGGGACGACGATGCGCCGCGATTTCTTCCGCCGTATAGGGCTTGAACGATGCGGGCCGCGATTGCTCGTTCATCGTCGCGAGCAGCCAGTTCAGGACGTTCGCGAGCTCGGCATCGTTCAATGCGGAATTGGCCGCGCCCGGCACACGCATCACGAACTGACGGCCCTCGGGCATCGAGACAAAGTGACCGAGCGAGTTGCGCAACGCGGGCACTTTGCCGGGGATGCCGGAGCCATCGGCGGTGTGACATCCCATGCAATTGAGGACCCAGTCCTGACGCGCGCGCGGCGCGTCGTACTCCTCCGCCTGCGCCTGCGGTGCGGCCGCCATGAAGAGCGCGGCAAGCGCTGCAGCCACGAGGACCGCGCGCGGCTTCATAGCCCGAGGCCCTTCACGACCGCATCGCGACGCTGATGCACGGCGGTCTGATCGAGCGGCCCCGCGCGCCATGCCTTGACCTCGGCGACGTCGAAGGGCTTGGCTGAACCGTGCTCCGCGTTCAGATCGAACACGACGTAGTTCAGCACGTCGGTGATCTCTTCATCGGAGAGCGATGCGAAGCTCGGCATCTTGAAGTTGTAGCTCTTCTCCTTGACCTTGATCGGACCGAACATGCCATAGAGCACGGTATGCCCTAATTGGGAACGGCCATCGGGCGATCCCGCATATTTGCCAGGATACTCGACGAGCGGCGGCGCGAGTCCGTCCATGCCCTTGCCGCCCGCCTGATGGCAGACGGCGCACTTGCCGTCGAATGTCGATTTGCCGCCGGGATAATGCACCGTTTGCGCGAATGCCTGAGGCGCAAGACTCATCGCACCGGCGGCGAGCGCCGCCATCAAAACACTTGCCGTCTTCATTGCGTTGCCGCTCCCAACAGTACCGATACCGAGCAGTGGTAATTCGAATTGCCGTTCGCCATGCACCAGTTGATATCGTTATTGAGCGACAGCTTGTAGAGCGGCTTCTCGCGTTCATTGCGATTGCAGAAGCAACGCCCGCAACTCGTCTTGCCGCAGCAGTCGTTGTAGGACACGATGTAGTCCGAGCCGTCGTGGGGATTGCGGCATGTGCCGATCCACGTGATCGGCGACGGCGTCGTGCCCGGCGGGCAACTGCTCGACGTGCCGCCGCAGCAGCTGCAAAGCCAGCCGTCGATCGCGCAATACTTCCAGTAGTCGCAGCTCGTCGGATCGTCGCTTGCCGATGCGCCCGGCTTCTTCGGCTCCGTCGCATACGCGGTCCGATCTACCGGGAGCAGCGGCACCATTGCCGAGCCGACTAGCACCTTGCCGAGCTTCGCCATCGCACTGCGCCGCGAGCTGCGCTGCGCGACGCCGCGCGCCTTATGTTCGAAGAATGAATCCAGCCATTTCATGGACGCTCACCTGTAGGAATGAATGATTTATTGGCGTCTTCAGGCGTGCTGCCCGACTTGACCTTCATGTTCGTGATGCGCGTGATCGTCATGCTTGCCGTGCACGAACTCCTGCAGCGAAGCGACACCGCGTTCCTTCGCTTCGAACAGGCTTTCCAGATGCTCACGCGTATTCACGAGACCCTTCGCACGGACCTTGCCTTCTTCGTCGAGCAACACGGCATAAGGCAGCTTGCCGATCTGATAGGAAAGGCCGAGTTCCTGCGACAGCACATACGGGTATTGCGAGAGACCGGTCTTGCGATAGAAGGCCGAATGCTCGTCGAATTCGCCATCGCTTGCGAGCACGATGTCCGTATTGCCTTCGCGCGCCTGGATCGACGGCAGCAAGGGCAACAGCTTCTTGCACACGGGGCACGTCGGCGAGAGGAAGAACACCAGCGTGTTGCGCTTCGAGTTCGACAGGCCGCCGACCTTCACCGCGCGGCCCGCGATATCGCCCAGTTCGAACACCGGTGCAATGGCGCCGACTGCCGGGCCCTTGTCGATCATGAGTGCGCCCGCGGGCATCATGCGTTCATAGAGAATGCCGACTTGGCGAACGAGTGCGAGACAGATCGCGCCGAGCGCGAGCAAAGCGGCCCACGACAGTGCGGCCGAAATCATCAGGGCGGTTTGCATCATGAATTCCTCAGAGAATCGAGCTTGGGAAGATTGACCAGCAGCACGTCGAGCGTGAACCACGCGGCGACGGCGAATAACGTGCAGGCGCCCGCGCTCAGGTAGTCGAACCCGATGAGTGCGCGAGCAGTAGAAGGTACGAGCGCGGCGGCTGCGAGCGCGGCCAGCATCAGGGCGCGCGATACATGCCACCAGCCGATGGACTTGGGCGCGCGTTCCGTGGCGCGTGCCGCGATGAAGCCCGAGCAGCCGCAATCGATATCGGTATGACCACGCAACACATTGATCGCGAGCGCCGCGCCGAAGAGCGTGAACAACGCGATCAGCACGAGCGCGCTGACCGTGCGCGTATCGGCGAACAAGAGGCCGATTGCGCCCGCGCTTTCCAGCGCGGGAAACGCGAACGACAAAGGCGTCAGCGCGAACGACGGCAGCAACGCGAACGCTTCGAGCGACGCGCGAAAGCGCGCCGGCTCGCGCCACTTCGGCGCGGCGCTCGCGAGCGCGATGATCGTCGCGGACGCGATGCACACCATGAGAATGACGGGATCGATCATCGCGTCACCTCAGGGATTGAGCAGCAGCGTCGACGTCGTGCCGAGCTGCTTTTCGACGTGCTGGCGCTTGCCGGTCGTCGCGTCGATCAGGACGAGATCGGAGGTCGGCGTAAGGCCGTAGAAGAGCGGCTTGTCGTCGGTGCTGACCTGAATCGAGAGGAGCGGGTCGATCTTCTGCTTCGCGAGATCCCAGCGCGCCACGCGCTTCTTGCTCTCGGTGTCGTAGACCCAGATCTCGGTGCCCGGATCCTTGTGCGAGCCGTCCGCGCCCTTGTGCATCGCGACGTAGAGGCGATGAGTGGCCGTGCTCAGCGCGGTCTGCTGCAAGCCGCCCGGACGCCAGCCTGCCTTGCGCTCCTGATCGCTCAGCAAGGACCACGATGTGCCGAACACAGGCGCATCGCCGGAGAAGTCGGCGGTGCGCACATTGCCGTGGAAGGTCGTGAACACGTACTTGTTGCCGTCACGCACGGCGTTGACGAACGCAGGATCGTGATCGACATCGATGAACGCGTCGGAGAGCTTGCGGCTCGCTTCCTTGCCCGTGGCATCGAGCCTGACCGTGAGCGCCTTGCCGCTTTCGCACAGCGCCGAGAAGCGGTCGTTGCCGCTCGGATATGCGAGCACGCAGCCATCGGTATCGATCTCGCCGAGCACCTTCTTCGCGGCCGTATCGATGACCGTTACCGAGGTCGACGGCGTGATGTTCGACACATACAGGCGGCTGCCGTCTTCCGAGAGATTCGTGAGGTAAGGCGTCGGCACGGTCTGACCGTGCTTGGCCGGGATCACGATTTCACCGGTCACGTCGAGTGTCGTGTTATCGATGATCTCGACCACATCCGTACGCGCGCCGTGACTGCCGCGCGCGAAGTACGTCGTCGCGACATAGCTCGTCTTGTGATCGGGCGAGATCGTGAAACCCGGAGCGAAGCCGGCGTCGATTTCGCCGACGAAGCGTTTCGTGTCGCCGTCGAACACATGAACGCGCGCATCGGTCATGCTCGCAAACGAGACATCCGTGACGAATACGCGATGCGGGCTATACGGCGGCACCTTCGCCACCGTCAGTTCTTCCGGCTTTTCGGCCGCGCCCGCGTGCGACTGACACGCAAGCAATCCATAGAATAAGGCCCCCATGGCGGTGGCCAGCCGTCTCAGCTTCATCTGTGCTCCTCCTTAGTTATCGTCGAATTGACTCTAAAGACGACAATAAAAAAGAGCACTTCGTAACCGGCAGCGCGTGCGTGCCGAAATGGAGCATTCGAAAGGGAGCCGACAGAGACGCGCTAAATGCGCGTGTTCAGGCCGCTTGCAAAGCCGGCTTCGGAAAGAGAAATGCCGATTGCAAACCGCGGCAATGCGGCCTGCAATCGGCATGGAGGGAATGCGTTAGTGCTGAATCAGCGAGTGCGCAGCGTTTGAGAGGGAAGTTCGCCGAACAGGCTTTTGTAATCGCTCGCGAAGTGGCCGAGATTGGAAAATCCCCAGCGCATCGCGGCTTCGCGCACCGGAATTTCGTTTGGCGATGTCGTCGTCAGGAGCCGTCTCACTTGCGCGAGACGCACGGCGCGCAGATAACTCACCGGATTCATCTGCGTCACCGATTGAAAGCTGTTCTGAATGGTGCGCCGGCTCACGCGCAGTTTCTCGCACAGATCCAGCACCGAGATCGGCTGCTCGGGACGCGCAAGCACCAGCTCATGCGCGCGACGCACGACATCGGCGCGGCACGCATAAGTGAGCCGGTCCTCGCGCGTGGGCACATGAAACGTCAGCAGATCCAGAATGCTTTCCGTCACGGTGTGCGTGAATCGCTGCGCGCCATCGTCCGATGAAAACGGATCGGAGTGCGCGAGCACCGTTTCGACCGCCGCGATGATGCGCTTTCCCGCGCGCGCGCCGGCCGCGCCGGGGATGCTCAGCACGTGCCGGTTGAGAATTTCGTCCTGGACATCGATGCCCGCCGCATCCGCTGCCGACGCGAGCAGACTCATATCGACGGCCACGCCGAGCATCGACATATCGGGTGGCGAATGCAACAGGAATTCCTTGTTGCCAGGCGCGACGACGAGCGCGTTTTCGTCGACACGCACGCCCTGAAACGAAAACGGTGCGCCGCCGCCGAGCACGAGTCCGAACGTGACGAAACCCGCCGGCAGTTGCCCGCGTTGAACGATACGAACGTTCGCGGATTCCTGAAAGACCTGCACGCCCGCCACCGAAACCTGCTTGACCGTGCTGCGAAACGCGCCTTCGCCCACCTGGTCGTAACGCTGTTCCCAGCCTGTCAGCGCGTGCGCGTGGCGGTCGGCGTCCTCGAAGGTTTCATAGTTGGCGTACATCCCTCCTCCTGCTACTTGCGTCGGCATCGATGCGACTGCTTTTAGGTTCTCGATTTTTTGGCGTCAAGCTTTTTAATTGTTCTCGCTTGTTGCTTGTTGCGCAATTCTGAGAATGCACGATTGAAAAACGGGCGCGCGCATGCGTAGGCGCACGCGCGCTTCGTGCGCACTTCAGAGATTACTTTAGAACTGCGCCGGATGCCTGCGCGCACGGTGGATTGCGTGAACAGAAGTCTGCGCTCACCCGTCCGGCGCGGCAAATCAGTCAAAAGCGCATTCATCGATAAAGCCCGCTGATGCGGTTTCATATTTGCCGCACTGATAGCCGACGCCCTTTTCGGCGAATTTGACCTGGATATCTGTCACATCGACACTGCCTGCGAAACGAAGCCTTTCGAAAGCATCGACGCCTCCTCATTCCCCAAGCGAGCCCCTATGTCTTCCGTTCACTCCCAGGCTTCAGCGGACCACCCAGCCGCGACGCAGGACCGTGCGCTCAGCCGGATCGTCGTCGCTTCCGTCGCGGGCAATGCGATGGAGTGGTACGACTTCTTCGTCTACGGCACGGCTGCCGCGCTCGTGTTCGGGCAGTTGTTCTTTCCCGCAAATGCGGACCCGCTCGTCGGAACGCTCGGCGCATTCGCCGCGTTCGCGATGGGCTTCGTCGCACGACCGCTCGGCGGCATCGTGTTCGGGCATATCGGCGATCGGTATGGACGGCGCGCGTCGCTCGTATGGACGCTGCTCATCATGGGCTTCGCGACCTTCGGCATCGGCTTGTTGCCCACTTATGATCGTGTGGGGCTATGGGCCCCTGCCGCGCTCGTCGCGCTGCGGCTGCTGCAAGGGGTTGCTTCAGGCGGCGAATGGGGCGGCGGCGTATTGATGATCAGCGAGAGCGCACCGCCCGAAAAGCGCGGCTATTACGCGGCGTGGAGCCAGCTCGGCGTGGGCGGCGGCTTCGTGCTTTCATCGGGCGCATTTCTCGCCGTGCAGGCATTGCCGCATGATCAGTTCATCTCATGGGGCTGGCGTCTGCCGTTTCTCGCGAGCATTCTGATCTTCGCGCTCGGCGTATATATCCGGCATAACCTGCCCGAGAGCCGTGACTTCGAAAACGCGGATCGTGCGGGCAAGACTTCTCACATGCCGGTTATCGAAGTCATCAAACGCCATCCGAAGGAAATCCTGATGGCGATGGGATTGCGTGTGGCCGAGAACGGCGGCGCCTATATCTTTCTCGCCTTCTCGCTCGTCTACGGCAAATATGCGGGCATCGACAATTGGACGATGCTTACCGGCGTGATGATCGCGATGATCGTCGAAATGGCGGCGATGCTTTTATGGGGCAAGCTCTCCGATCGCATCGGCCGCAAACCGGTGTACATGATCGGCGCGGTGTCGCTCGCATTCATGGCCTTCCCCTTCTTCTGGCTGCTCAACACGCATTCGACGCCGCTGATCTGGCTCGCGCTCGTGCTCGGCACGGCGGTATGTCATGGCGCGATGATCGGCACGCTGCCTTCGCTCGTCGGCGAGCTTTTCAGTACCGAAGTGCGCTACTCGGGCGTCGCGCTCGGCCATGAGGTCGCGTCGATTTTCGCGGGCGGGCTTTCTCCGCTCATCGCCACGGCGCTGCTCGCGCGTTATCACGCGTATTGGCCGGTTTCCGTTTTCCTCATCGCGCTCGCACTCGTCACTGTCATCACGTTGAAGTACACGCACGAGACGCGCGCCAGATAACCCGCGCTTTTCCTTCCGTTTCATTCGTTTGCCATTCGCGCGGCGCTTGCCCGCGCGAATGCCTGCGCACGCCCTGAGAACCGCATTCATCGGAGACACACGATGCATTCCCCAAACACCATGAAGCCAAAAGGCAAGCGCCATACATACGAATGGTATGTCGTCGTGATCTGCATGCTGGCGTATGTTTTCTCGTTCATCGACCGCCAGGTGCTCGCGCTCATGATCGAGCCGATCAAGCGCGACCTGCATCTCACCGACACGCAATTCAGCCTCCTGCATGGATTCGCGTTCTCGCTCTTCTACGCGGTGATGGGCATGCCGATTGCCTATCTCGCCGATCGTTTCGCGCGTCCGCGCATCATCGCGGCGGGCATCGCGCTGTGGAGCGTCGCAACGGCGACGTGCGGGCTCAGTCAAAGCTTCGTGCATATGTTCGCTTCGCGCATGAGCGTAGGCGTGGGCGAGGCCGCGCTCTCGCCCGGCACTTATTCGATGATCGCGGATTACTTTCCGAAGGAGAAGATCGGCCGCGCTATCGGCATTTATTCGCTCGGCTCGTTCATTGGCGGCGGCATCGCGTTTCTTGTCGGCGGATATGTGATTGCACTGCTCAAGCACGCGAGCGTGTTCACGTTGCCGCTTATCGGCGAATTGCGTGCGTGGCAGTTGACGTTCTTTATCGTCGGCTTGCCGGGTCTCTTCGTCGCGTTCGTTTTCATGCTCACGGTGCGTGATCCCGCGCGCAAGGGGCTCGCGCAAGACGGCGCGGGCAAGGTCAAACGCGTCGCAATGGGCGATGCGCTGCGTTTCATCGCGAGCCATCGCAAGACGTTCTTCTGTCATTACATCGGCTTTTCGTTCTATGCGATGGGCCTCTATTGCCTGATGGGCTGGACGCCCGCTTTCTATATGCGCCGTTTCGGTCTCACGCCTGTAGAAACGGGTTATATGCTCGGCATCGTGATGCTGGTTGCCAACACGACGGGCGTGTTCTGCGGCGGCTGGCTCAACGACTGGCTGTTGCGTCGCGGCCGCAGCGATGCGCCGATGCGCGCGGCATGGATCGGCGCGGCCTGCATGCTGGTTCCGGCTATCGCATTCACGCAGACGACGAGTCTCAACGCGTCGCTCGCATGGCTCGTCGTGGCCATGTTCTTCGCGTCGTTCCCGCTACCGACCTCCGCCGCCGCCATGCAGGCGCTCGCGCCCAATCAGATGCGCGCGCAGATTTCAGCGATGTTCCTGCTCGTGTCGAATCTGATCGGACTGGGTCTCGGGACCACGCTCGTCGCGCTCATCACCGACAAGGTGCTCGGCTCGCCACTGGCGGTCGGCGATTCGATGGCCATCATCAACGCCGTGGCGATCGTGCTGGCCGTCGTGTTGCTCTATGCCGGATGCAGGCAGTATCGCGCGAGTCTCGATCATGAAGCGCGCGAAGCCCGCGTCACGATCGCCGAAGGACAAGCGCCAGAGAAGTTGCCGGCGGGCGCGGCGACGACGGCCTGAAGATATCCGCCGATTTGATGTGACCTGCGTTTTTTAATCTATTTTGCTTATCCGACGAGGGACGTTACGCTCGACGCATCGTCCCTCGACACACTGGAAAGGCAGCATCATGCAAGCTCAAACCTTCAAAGTTCGCGTCGACGCGTTGCGCGAAGAGGCTCACGGCGTGCGTTCGTTCAGCATCTCGCGCCTCGACGGCATGCCCTTCGATGCCTACGAGCCCGGCGCGCATATCGATGTCACGAGTCCATCCGGCATCACGCGCCAGTACTCGCTGTGCGGCGATCCGGCTTGCCGCGATTCGCATGTCTTCGCGGTAAAGAAGGAGGAGCAATCGCGCGGCGGCTCGCGTTCGTTGCATGACGAAGTCAGCATCGGCAGCGAGTTGTCGATCGGCGCGCCGCGCAATCTGTTCCGTCTTGAAGAAAGCGCGAGCGAGCATATCCTGATCGGCGCGGGCATCGGCATTACGCCTTTGCTTTCGATGGCGTATCGTCTCGTCGCGATCGGTGCGCCCTTCACGCTGCACTACTTCGCGCGCAGCGATACGCATGCGGCGTTCTTGCCGCTCCTCGCACGCGCGCCGTTCGACGGACATGTCAGGCTGCATTTCGGTGTCGAACGCGAAGTACTCGCCGATGAACTCGATGCCTGTATCGGCGACGCAGACAAGGATGCGCACGTCTATACCTGCGGCCCCGCTCCGTTCATGGATGTCGTGGTCGATACTGCGCAAAAGCGCTTGCCCGCCGAGGCCATTCATCTCGAACGCTTCAAGGCCGAGCCGCAAGCCCCGACGGATGAATCGCTCGATACCTTCGATTTGCGGCTCGCGAGCACCGGGCAAACCGTGCGTGTCGATGCGGCCACGTCCATCGTCGATGCGCTTGCGTCGATCGGCATCGAAGTCGATACGTCATGCGGCGAAGGCGTCTGCGGAACCTGCATGGTCGATGTCGTGAGCGGCGAGCCCGAGCATCGCGATCATTGTCTGAGCAAGGCGGAGCGCGCGAGCAACAGCGTGATCTGCTGCTGCGTGTCGCGTTCACGCTCGCCGGTTCTCGTGCTCGACCTCTGAACTCATAGCTTCTCGAAGCCCGCGAGGATGTCGGTCATCAGGCCGCGCATCCACGCGATGCCTTCGTCCTCGTGAAAGTGCTCGTGCCAGTGCATGGTCACGGCCGCCTTCGGCAATTGAACCGGCAACGCATAGATCCTGAACGCCTCGTTGCGATTGAGGATATGCGCGAGCCGCTCGGGCAATGTCGCGAACAGATCGGTCACCGCGAGCACGCCGGGAACGGCCACGAAATGCGGCAGCGCCAGCGCGATATTGCGCCCGACACCTTGCGCTCGCAATGCGTCGTCGAGCGCATGGTGACTATGTTCGAGCGATCGCACCTGCACATGCGACGCCGCGAGAAACTGATCGAGATTCAACGTCTCTCCTGCGGGCAGGCCTTCGCGCTTCCTCGTCATGCACACATAAGCTTCCTCGAAAAGCAGCGCGTGACGCGTGCGCGGCAAGAGCGATGGCAGATTGCCGATTGCGAAGTCGAGCCGGCTCGAACGCAATGCTTCCTCGATATCTTCCACAGGCAAAGGCTCGACCAGCAGCTTCACGCGCGGCGCGGCTTCGTGCAGCGCCTGGCAGATCGCGGGCAAGTACGCCATTTCTCCCGCGTCCGAAAGGGACAGGCGAAACGTGCGACTGCTCGTGGACGCATCGAAACGCTCGGCGAAGCGCAAGGCTTCGCGCACGGTATCGAGCGCACGTCCGACGATCTCCGCGAGTTCCAGCGCGACGGGCGTCGGCTGCATGCCGGCGCGCGTGCGGATGAAGAGCGTGTCATCGAAAAGCGTGCGTAGACGGCCAAGCGAATAGCTCACGGCTGGCTGCGAGAGCGCGAGCCGTTCGCCGGCTTTGGTGAGGCTGCGCTCTTCCACGATCGCCTGAAAGACGCGCAGCAGATTGAGATCGACATGGTCGAGGGAATTCATCGGCAACTCTCAAGATATCGGCCGGATTTATCCAGCACCCGTTTTTTAATCGATTTGACGCATGATCTTCGCAAAGCGAGACTGATGTCAACGAGAGGATGTGCCGATCTTCATCGCCATCCTCGTTAGCCGATCAACCTCACCCCACATCGAACCGATGAGTACGCCGACAACCCAAATCATCGACACGAGCGCGCTCGGCCGCCGTGCGCAAGCCGACCGCATCGCGCCTTCGCTCTACTACGATCCTGATCTTTTCGAAGCTGAACTCGAGCGCATTTTCTATAAGACGTGGATCTGGGTCGCGCATGAAAGCGAGTTGCCGAAACCCGGCGATTTCGTCACGACGACCATCGGTCGCCAGCCCGTGATCGTCGTGCGCGACAAGACAGGCGCGGTCCATGTGCTGCAAAACCGCTGCCGTCATCGCGGCGCAACTGTCTGTGAAGAGCACAAGGGCAACGCGAAGGGCTTCACGTGTCCGTATCACAGCTGGTCTTATGCGCTCGACGGCACGCTGCGTGCCCTGCCCTACGGCGACGGCTATGAAGGCGTCTGCGAGAAAGGCGATCTGCCGCTCAAGAAATTGCGCGTCGGGATTTATCAGGGCTTGATCTTCGCGAGCTTCAACGAAGCTATCGAACCGCTCGAAGACTTTCTGGGCGGCGCAAAGCCCTGGATCGACCTTTTCATGAAGCAAGGCGCGGGTTATCCGATCAAGGCCAACGGCGAGCATAAGTTCAAGTTCAAGGGTAACTGGAAAATCCAGCTCGAAAACACGACCGATCTCTATCACTTTCCCGTCGTGCATAAATCGTGGATGAAGTCCATCGACGACGAAACCGCCGCGGCCATTACGAGTTTCATGACGAGCGAAGACGCGTTCTGCCGCTCGCTCGGCAACGGCCATAGCCTCGCCGTGCTGGTGCCCGAGATCGTCGATCTCGACAAGGATGACGGCGCACCCTTGCCGGAACGCTTCAACGATCTGGCCGCGACCCTCGCGGAGAAACATACGCCCGATGAAGTGCGCCGTATCGTGCGCTCGCTGATGGGCGTCGGCTTCAATCTGAATCTGTTTCCGAACCTCGCGCTCTCGATGGCGTTCTTCCGCGTGCTGCGGCCCATTTCCGCCGACGAAACGGAAATTCGCCACGTCGCACTCGCGATGGACGGCGGACCGGAAGAAGCGAATCGCGTGCGCCTGCGCATTCACGAACACTTCCAGGGTCCGTTCGGTTTCGGCAGCCCCGACGACGCCGAAGCATGGGAACGCGTGCAGCGCGGCTCGCACGCGGGGCCCGATGTGCCGATCCTCGTCAATCGCGGCCTCAACCGCGAAACGACCGCACCGAACGGAGAAAAGACCGCGCATGCCACCGATGAAACGGGCATGCGTGAAGCCTACAAACAATGGCGCGCAATGATGGAGCAGGCATGATGGACGATCGCAACGCACTCTTCTCTCAACGGACGTTCGCGCGCGCGATCGAATTCATCTGGCGTGAAGCCGAACTGCTGGATCGGCGCGACTATCACGCGTGGCTCGATCTGTGGGACGAGAAAGGCTTCTATGTGGTGCCGATCGATCCGAACGCGACCGACTTCGCCGCCACCCTGAACTACGCATACGACGACCAGCACATGCGCGAACTGCGCGTGCAGCGCATGACGTCGGGCTATTCGGCATCGGCATCGGATGCGGCTCGAACGGTGCGTACCGTATCGCGCTTCACGTTGTCGAGCGATAGCGCCGATGTCGTGGAAGTGAAGTCGTCGCAAGTCATCGTCGCGTACAAGCGCGGCGTGTCGACGATCTTCGCCGCCGATCTCACGCACAAGATCAGCATGGCGAGCGGCGAGCCGAAGCTCCTCGAAAAGGTGATCCGCCTGATCGATTCGACCGAAGCGCTGAGCGCGATCGGCTTCCTGCTTTGAGCGCGGCGCACGCATCGATGCATACGCGCCGATGCGTGCCTGGCCGTCGATCATGCGCGATGAGACAGGGGCAGCGCGAAGCGGCATTCGAGGCCGCCGCCTGCTGCGCGTTGCGCCCAGATACGGCCATCGTGCCGCGACACGATGCTCTTGCACAACGACAAGCCAATGCCATTGCCGCCCGCCTTCGACGAAGAGAAGCCGTCGAACAGGCGTTCGAGTGCATCGTCGGGCACGCCCGGTCCGTTGTCGATCACATGAAGTTCGGCCGCGTCCGCGTTCATCGATGTGGCGAGCGTGACGATATCCGTCGACGATTTCGCGGCGCTCAATGCTTCGATGGCGTTGAACGCGAGATTGAGGATCACCTGACCGATGAGCACGCGTTCGCAACGTACCGGCAACGGCTCGCTCCATTGCTCGATCCTGAGCGTCACGCCCTCGTCTCGCGCGCGCAATTGAATGAAGTACGCGACATCCGCGAGCACGTCGCGAAGATCCGCCTGTGCTTCGACGGGCTCTCGCTTCACGATGAACTCACGCACGCTCTTGATGATATGCGCCGCGTGCTCGGCCTGACGATCCGCTGCACGCAAGCCCCAGATCGCGCTATCGATGGAATCGGGCTGAGCGAGCCGCTGAATCGCACCTTCGATGAAATTGCGCACGGCGGCGAGCGGCTGGCTCAATTCATGCGCGATCGCCGTCGCCATCTCGCCCATTGCATTATTTCGCCCCGCGTATTCGAGCATGCGCGCTTCGTTGCGGCGCGCGTCCTCGATTGCGACTTCATCGGTGATATCGCGGAAATGCACCAGCGTGCCGTCCTCGATGTCGATTCGCCTGCACGTAATGCGCAGCCATCGTTTCGCGCCGTCGCGACGCGTGATCGCATAGCGTTGCGCGGGCGTCGATTGTTGCCGCGTCGCGCTGCGCAACTGCGCGATCAGCCGGTCGCGATCTTCTCTCGTGCAGTAGTCGAGCGCGACGCCCAGCGGTGCATCGCTCGCGACACCCAGCACGCGCCGCCCCGATTCACTGATGAAGCTCACCTTGCCGCGCGGCGTGAGCACCGCGACGCCCTCGCCCAGATCCTGCATGTACTCGCGCAGCCGCGTTTCATAGCGGCGCAGCTTCTGACGCATTGCTTCTTCCGCGCTGATATCGCGAAACTGCACCATCACCACCGCGCGCCCGGCAAGCGGCACATAAGTCGCGATCGCCTCGGACAGCATATCCACGCCCGCGCGCGAGCGATAACACCATTCATAACTTTGCGGGCCTTCGGTGATCGAGCGGTCCATCGCATTCACTGCGATTTCACGACGATATCTGATGTCGTCGCGAGTCATGTCGTGCGCCTTGAGCGGCAGCAGTTCCTCGACCGAAAAGCCGAGCGCGACACACGCCGCGCGATTCGCCCAGACGATGGCCTTCGTCTTCGCATCGTGAAGAAGCACGCATTGCGTCAAGGCGTCGAGCAGCCGGCGGAAATCGTCTTCGGCGGGAAAGTTCATATCGAGGTGCGAGGAAAAGACAGTACCAGCACAAACCATAGCATCGGCGCGTCCCGCGCGTCCCTAAAGATTTCTTTAGAAGACCGGGAGGCATCACTGAATCGCAAGCTCGCCTTCCCAATTGCTTCGGTCTTTTTGCGTTTCTAGACTGACATCAATGCAAAACGAACGAAAAGGAGACTTACCCATGTCAGCTTCCGCGACTGCCTTCGCTATCCGCGACGATCTGTCGAATCAAACCGATGCCATCACGCTCGACGATGTGATAGCCGAAATCGCCCAGCGCCGCGACGAATTCGACCGGCTGTCGCACGTGCCGCGCGATGTCATCGAAAAGCTCAAGCGCGTGGGCATCTATCGTGCCGCCACGCCGAAACGCTTCGGCGGCGATGCACGCGCCCCCGGCGAATTTCTCGAGATGATCGAGCGCATCGCCGTCGCCGACGGCTCGGCCGCGTGGGTCGCGAGCTTCGGTTCAGCGAATCTCTATCTCGCCGCATTGCCGGTCGCGACCCAGGCCGCGATCTATGCGGATGGACCCGATCAGGTCTTTGCGGGTGGGCTTTTTCCGGTGCAGAACGCACAACCCGCATCGGGCGGCTATCGCGTGAATGGTACGTGGAAGTTCGCGAGCGGCTGCAAGGGCGCGGACTGGCTCGGTGTCGGCATCGGCACCGGCAAACCGGGCGAAGCGCCGGGCAAGCCGCGCACCGCCGTGTTTCGCCCCGAGCAGGTGGAGATCGTCGAGAACTGGAACGTCGTCGGCATGCAGGGCACCGGCAGTCACGACTTGCGCGTGACGGATCAGTTCGTCGCCGAAGACTGGACCTTCGTGCGCGGCGGCGTATCGACGATCGATGAACCGCTCTATCGATATCCGACCATCGCGTATGCGGCGCAAGTGCTCGCCGTCGTGAATCTGGGTCTCGCGCGCGCCGCTCTCGACGTCGCGAATCATATGGCGGGCGGCCGCAAGACGACGACGGGCGCGCCGCAACTCGCCGATCGCGCCTACTACCGTATCGAACTTGCAAAAGCGGAAGCGCAATTGCGCTCAGCGCGCGCGTTCTTCTACGAATCGACCGACAGCGTATGGCAGTCGATTCTCGCGGGCAATGAAGTCTCTCCGGAACAGGTCAGCCTGTTGCGCCTGGCCGCAACGCAGATCGCGCGTGAAGGCGCGGACGTAGTGAGTCGTGCGTATCGCCTGGGCGGCACGATGGCGATTTATCGCACGCATCCATTGCAACGCCTGATGCGCGACGCGATGGTCGTCACGCAGCACGCATTTCTCGGCGAAGGCAACTACGACGGCGCGGGCGCCGTGTTCGTCGGCGTGCCGCCGATTCCCGGCTATCTTTGATCGATTTTCATCGCATAACAAGAGGAGCAACGCTTCATGACCGATAACCGAAATCTTCCTTTGCGCGTGCTGTTCTGCTGCGGCGTAACCCAGAACTTCTTCGACTTGCCGCGCGAACAGATTGGAGAAGTATGGCAAGCCTACGGCAAGATGTTATCCGCCATCGAGGCTATGGAGAACGTGCGTGTGCTGGGCGTGATGGATGACGACCGCCTGGTCGTCGGACAGTCCGATGGCGCGCCGTGGACGTTTTACATCATGGCCGATGTCGCCGACTTCGATACGGCTGTCGCCGTGTGCAATCTCTATCGCACGACGCCCGTCGGCGATTACAACCTGTGGCGCTATGGAAAGATCGAGGCGCGCGTGGGACGTGCATTGACGGTGCCGCCGGCCACAGCCAATAACGCGTGAAGCCATGACGCAAGCCAACATCGACGCATTGCTCACGCGCCTCGCCGCGCTGGAGGCGCAGAACGCGGTGCGCAAGACCATCGCGCGCTATATGGCGCTATGCGATCTGCCTTGCGCACCGCTCGAAGGCGAAGCGCTCGCCGCGCTCTTCACCGATGACGCCGTGTGGGAAGGCATCGGACCGCAGTATGCGAAGAAGTTCGGGCGTCTGCAAGGACGAACTGCGATCGTCGAAATGCTGCAACGTTATCTGCCGCCGACGCCGCATTTCGCCAGCAATGTGCACTTTCTGACGTCCGAGCATATCGAGGTTATGGGCGATATCGTCAAGGGACGATGGATCATGTTGCAGGCATCCGCTTATGTCGATGCCAAGGCCGAGCTTATTTCCGCGCGGCTGGAAATCGATTTCGCGCCATCTTCACGCGATGAAAACAACGCGTGGCTGATTCGCCATTTCCGCACGGAGCGTCTCTTCGACGCGCCCTGGCAAGTGAATCCACGCAAGGAGACGCACGCATGAGCGCATTCATCAGCGAATTCGATCTGTGCTTCCACGACGATGCCGATGCACCGACCATCGCGATCAAGGACAGCATCGACATAGCGGGATATCCGACCACGGCTGCAAGCCGCGCGCTCGCCGATGCACCCGCCGCTACCCAACATGCCGAAGTCGTGCAGCGTCTGCTCGATGCGGGCTGGCGCATCAAGGGCAAGGCCAACATGCACGAGCTTGCGTTCGGCATGACCGGTATCAACGACTTCACGGGCACGCCGCAGAATCCCCAGGACGCAACGCGGATTCCCGGCGGATCGTCGAGCGGTTCGGCTTCGGCTGTCGGACTCGGGCTCGTCGATGCCGCACTGGGCACCGATACGGGCGGTTCGGTGCGCGGCCCCGCGGCATGCTGCGGCGTGACCGGATTGAAGCCAACCTTCGGTCGCGTGTCGCGTCGCGGCGTGGCGCCAGTCGAAACCACACTCGATTGCGTAGGCCCCTTCGCGCGCGACATGCGCGTGCTGATCGATGCAATGACCGCGATCGATCCTTCGTTCGATGCGGGCATCGCGCGAAGGGATGCGGCGAAGACGCGTGTCGGCATCGTCGCCGTCGATGCGGATACGAGTATCCGCAAAGCCGTCGAGCACGCCGTGCGTCGAGCGGGATTCGCATCACGCGGCATCGAACTGGCGTCGATGGCCGATGCCTTTTCCGCCGGTCTCGCGGTCATCAACGCGGAAACGTGGCACGCATTCGGTCACCTCGTCGAGACGGGCAAGCTCGGCGCGGATCTCGACGCCCGTTTGCGTCTTGCATCGAAAACCACGCCTACCGATCTCGAAGCGGCGGAGAACGTCAGGCGCGTCTTCACGGCGGCCGTGGATCGCGCGCTCGAAAATGTCGATGTGCTCGTGCTCCCCACGCTGCCCGCGTTTCCGATCACGCTCGAAGCCGCGCGCGCGGGAACGCCGGTGATCGCAATGTCGTCGTTGATCAGGCCGTTCAATCTGAGCGGGCATCCTGCGTTGAGCCTTCCGCTTCCGGTCGAAGGTTCATCGCTCAAGGCCGGCTTGCAGATCGTCGGGCGCAAGGGCGCGGACGAAAAGGTATGCGCCGTCGCCGCGCATGTCGAAGCCGCGCTCGCTCAATAAAGGAACTCAAACATGTCGAACAGAATCGCGCTCATCACGGGCGCCGCGCGTGGCCTCGGCGCCGCGGTCGCGCGCCGCTTTCATGCCGCGGGCTACAAGGTCGCGCTGGCCGATATCGCCATCGAAGCAACCCGGTCTCTCGCACTGGAGTTGAGCGCCGATCAAAGCAGCGCATTCGCACTCGAACTCGACGTCACATCGAAAGCGGACTTCGAACGCGCGCGTGACGCCGTGCACGAACGCTGGGGACGTATCGATGTGCTCGTCAACAATGCGGGCGCTTCGAAGGTCGTGCCGGTCATGGAGATCACCGCCGAGCAGTTCGATCAGGTCATCGACGTGAATCTGCGCAGCGTTCTCTTCGGCTGTCAGGTATTGGGCCGCTATTTCGCGGATCGTGGCGCGGGACGCATCGTCAATATCGCGTCGCTTGCGGGACAGAACGGCGGCTCGGCGACCGGCGCGCACTACGCGGCCGCAAAAGGCGGCGCGATCACGCTGACCAAGGTATTCGCACGCGACCTCGCAGCACATGGTGTGACCGTGAATGCGATCTCGCCCGGCCCGCTCGATCTGGCTATCGTCCATGAGAGCGTGCCCGCCGACAAGCTCGACAAGGTTATCGCGGGCATTCCGGTGGGACGTCTGGGCTCGGCGGATTACATTGCCGATGTTGCCGTGCTGCTTGCATCACCCGACGCGTATTTCGCCAACGGCGCATGCTGGGACGTGAACGGCGGCCTGTACATGCGTTAGCGCGCGTATCAGGCGGGTTCGTCGCCGGACGGGCTCCATACTTCGAGCACGTCACGCACGAGCGCGGCGATGGATGCCGCGCCCAGCTTGTCCTTGATGCTCGCGCGATGCACGTCGACGGTCTTGACGCTGATCGACAGATCGGCGGCGATGCGCTTGCTCGCCTTGCCTTCGATCACGCCGCGCAACACCTCTTTCTCGCGCGCGGTCAGCGATTCGACGCGCTCGCGCAGTTCGCGCTGACGCTGATCTTTCGCATGGCGCTGCGTCGCGAGCTTCATGGCGCGCTGCACGCGATCGAGCATTTGCTGCGAGTTATAAGGCTTCTCGACGAAATCGATCGCGCCATGCTGAAGCGCGCGCACCGACATCGGGATGTCGCCGTGACCACTCACGAAGATGATCGGCAAGGTCGCGCCGCGACGGTTGAGCTCGGCCTGCACATCGAAGCCACTCGTCTCGGGCATGCGCACATCGAGCACAAGGCACGCGGGGCGGCTCACGTCGAAGGCACGCAGAAATTCCGCGGCATTCGCGAATCCTTCCGACTTCACGCCGACCGATTCGAGCAGCCACGCAAGCGAGGTGCGCATGCCGTTGTCGTCGTCGACGATATACACCACGGGAGCGGGAGAATTCATTGCGATGGCTCTTTCGATGCGGGCTTCAGGGACCGTGCGCGCCGGGGGATTCGGCTGTCTCGTCGCAAGGTCTCGTTCTATTGGAACAGCCATGATAACCAGCCGAAATGCGCCGCGAAAGTCCATTCTTTACTTCGATGACGCGCGGTAGGTAAAAGCTTTAGTGCGTTCGGTAACCACGCCGGGCATGTCGGCGGCTCGTGCCGATGTTCTTTGTGCGGTTCAGCGCGTACGCTTGATTCACGGTTTGCTATACACAACGTTAAACATGAAACGAACTGGAGACGCTCCTATGTCCGCGCTGCCCCGCCCCGACTTCACCGATATCGATCAGGTGCGCAAGCAGTTTCGCCAGGCCATGGCCCATCTCGGCGCTGCCGTGAATGTCATCACCACCACGGGCACGCATGGCCGCTGCGGCATCACGGCAAGCGCCGTGTGCTCGGTCACGGATGCGCCGCCGACGCTGCTCGTCTGCATCAACCGGTCGAGCGCGATGCATGCCGCGTTCGTGAACAATCGCAATGTGTGCGTGAATGTGTTGCCGGGTCATCTCGAACAGATCGCGCGACACTTCGCCGGCCTCACGCAACTCTCGATGGAAGAACGCTTCTCGTTGCCGGTATGGGACGAAGGCGTGAACGGCGTGCCGGTGTTGCGCGATGCGCTGGCGAGCCTGCAGGGCACCATCGTCGAGGCGAAGGAAGTGGGATCGCACTCGGTGATGTTCGTCGAAGCGACCGCGATCCGCGTGCGCGACGATGGCGACAGCCTGATTTATTTCGATCGCAACTTTCATCGCGTGCCGCGCGTGTGCGCGACGCAATGAAAAGTTATCGCCGTTGCCGCGTCAGATAGTTGCAGGCAGTGCGCAGAGACGCGCGTTCAGGCGCGCACGCGTGATCGACGCGATCTGCGCCAGAGCCTCATCCAGCTCCTGCTGCGTGCTGCGCCCGATACGCCGCTCCAGCGCGCTGAAGATGCCTTCGCGCGTGTAATGCCGCACGCAGATGATGAACGGAAACCCGTGCCGCTCCAGATAGGCGGCATTGAGACGATCGAGGGATGCTTCCTGCTCCGCCGACATCGCATCGAGCCCGGCGCTCTTTTGCTCGGCATCGGAATCCGCCGTCATGGTTCCCGCACGAATGTTCGCGCCGGACAACAACGGGTGCAGGTTCAGAAATGCGCGCTGGCTCTTGTCGTCCATCCTGCGGATAACATTCATCATCGCGTCGTGCAATGCCGTGGCCGAGGCGAATGGACGCGCGCTCCACGCGCCTTCCGCTGCCTGCGGGAAATGTTCGAACACGCTCGCGAAGGCGCCGACGAAGGTCGCGTGATCGAACGCATTGACCGGTTCGAGATTGATCGACTGTGACATGAACGGCTCTCCTATAGGGCGTCGATGGCGATTCGTGCCGAGTATAGGAAGCGCGCGATCGGGCGGCGAGACACCCGATCCTATTGACCGCATAACAAAACTCGATAGCGCTAAGCGCGATTCATGTCGCGCAGCGCGCGCAACTCCTGCGCGGCCGCGGTCAGCATGCCGCGCAACCACACGTGCGACGCCGAACGATGTCGCGATGGATGCCACAGCTGATAAAACCGCATGAATGGAAATTCGATCGGCGCGTCGAGCACGGCGAGCGGCAGATGCTGCGCATGATAGTTGGCGAAGTGCCGGCCTGTCGTGAGAATCAGATCGGTGCCCGGAATCAGGCTCGGCGCGAGATTGAAGTACGGGCAACTCACGCGGTTGTCGCGATGCACGCGCATGGTGCTGAGCCCGGTATCGACGACGCCGCGCTGATCGCGCGAATACGGCGTGGGCACGATATGCGACGCGCTCAGGTAGTCCTGGGCATCGAACTTGCCTGACTGCGCGTGGACGCTGTCGCGGGCGACGACACATACGACCTCGTCTTCGAGCAGCACCGACAAATGCAGATGCTCGGGAGGATTGGGCCAGTTGCCGATGACGATATCCGGCGAGCCTTCCGATAGCCCCTGTTCATAATTGAATGCGGCCGAGAGCGGCACTGCGACGAGGCGCGCATGTGGTGCAGCGCGCCTGAATTCGCGCACGACATGCGCGAAAAAGGGCGGCGCCAGATAGTCGGGCATGCCCACGGTAAAGCTTTGCTCGGTGGTCGCCGGATCGAAATGATCGTCCGATACGAGCAGGTTATCGAGCGCGCTCAATGCGGCCTGCGCGCTCTGCGCGAGTTGAATGGCGCGCTCGGTCGGCACCATCACGTTCTTTTCGCGCGTGAGCAACGGGTCGTTGAAGATCGCGCGCAGCCGCTTGAGCGCAGAGCTGATAGCAGGCTGCGACTGGTTCATACGAATGGCCGTGCGCGACACACTGCGCTCGCCGATCAGCGTGCACAGCACGCGCAGCAGATAGGTATCGAATGGATCGTCGGTGCGATTCATGGTGAGTTCCGTGTCTCGATGGTTCGCGTCGCCGCGCCGCTATTCTGCCAGCCGGCATCGCAGGAACCGCTTCATGCAAGCCTCGCTAGGGTAATCCATAGGTACGAAAAAGCGCTGCGAAAAACGGCGCGGAGCCGCACCACACAAGGCTTTTCAGCCCATATACGCGTTGCTATGGGGCTTATTGGCCCGTCCCCCGTTACCGATTTTTTGGCCGTTTCTATACTTGCTTCCAACCGAACGCACGACCTTGTCCGTGCGCCGCAAACCGACTGGAAAGGAGAAACCATGTCGCTCATCAAACAGGAGATGCCGGTTTTCGCGAGCGAGGCTGAAAGCGCCGAAGCGAGCGTCTATCGCAAGGTCTCATGGCGGCTCTTGCCGTTTCTCGGCGTACTGTGGGTGCTGGCGTGGCTGGATCGCGTGAACATCGGCTTCGCCAAGCTGCAGATGCTGGACTCGCTGCATTTCAGCGAAGCGGTATATGGCCTCGGCGCGGGCATATTCTTTATCGGCTACTTTCTGTTCGAAGTGCCGTCGAACATGCTCTTGCAGAAGATCGGCGCGAAAAAGACGATCATGCGCATCACGATCTGCTGGGGCATCATCTGCATGTTGCAGACGCAGGTCAACACGCCCACGCAGTTCTATATCCTGCGCTTCCTGCTCGGCGCTTTCGAAGCGGGCTTCTATCCAGGCGTCATTCTTTACCTCACGTACTGGTATCCGTCGCAGCGGCGGGCGCGGGCCTTCGGCACGTTCATGTCGGCATCGGCGATCGCGGGCGTGCTCGGCGGTCCGCTCGCCGGCTGGATCATGACGTCGATGGGCGGCGTGCACGGCATGCACGGCTGGCAATGGCTCTTTATCATCGAAGGCATTCCGTCGGTGCTCGCCGGTGTGTTCGCGTACTTCTACATGACCGACAAGCCCGAGGAAGCAGGCTGGCTCAACGCCGATGAAAAGCGTGTCGTGCTCGACGCCCTGCAACGCGACAACGCCGCGATGGGCGAGCGTGGCCACGACTGGCGCTCGCTCTTCACGAATCGCAAGGTATGGCTGATGATCGCGATCTTCTTCTGCCTGCTGTGCGCGAATTCGACGCTCACCTTCTGGATTCCGACCGTCATCAAGGATGTAGGCGTGGGCACGCCGATGGCCGTCGGCTGGATCGCGGCGCTTGCCTATCTGTGCGGCGCGGCAGGCATGATCATCAACGGTGCGCACTCGGACCGCAGCAATGAAGTGCGCTGGCACTTCAGCGGCGCGGCGATCGTCGGCGGCGTATCGATGGCCTTGCTCGCCGTGCTGATGGGCTTCGACAAGATTTCGCCGGTTATCGCGTTGCTGGCCATGACGGCATCGCTGATCGGCACGATGAGCGCGATCCCCGTGTTCTGGCAATTGCCCAACCGCTATCTGGCCGGCAGCGCGGCTGCTATCGGCGTGGCGCTCATCAACTCCGTCTCCAATCTCGCGGGTTTCGGCGCGCCCTATGTGATGGGACTCGTCAAGAACGCGACGGGCAAGTTGACGACCGGTCTCTATCTCGTGGCCGTCATCGAAGTGCTGGCCGCGGTGCTCGTGATCATCGGCATCCGCAAGCTCGGCAACAAACAAGAGGCCTGACATGCGCGACAAAGACACTTCCCCGGCTTTCGATGTGAGCCGCCGCCGCTTTGCCCTGCAATCGGTCGCGTTGGGCGGCAGCATGTTGATGGCGAAGACCGCAATTGCCGCCGATGCCCCAACGTCGCCCGCACCGAACCAGACGACGGGTCCGGTGCAACAGGATGGCCTGAGCCCGCGCCTCACGATGCACGGCCTCGACACGTGGCACGGCACGCCCGCCGCCGGCATGCGCGTGGACTTGTTCGCGATCGAAGACGGACGCTCGAAGCTTCTGCAAACGATCACGCTTGCAGCGAGCGGCCGCAGCGAGCCGCCGCTCTTGATCGGCGATACCTATCGCGCGGGCACGTATGAGCTCTTGCTGCATGCGGACGAATACTTCGCCGCGGGCAAGGCGAATCTGCCGCAGCCGATGTTTCTCTCGAAGATCCCGCTGCGCTTTCGGATCATCGATATCAATCAGCGCATTCACCTGCCGGTATTATTCGGACCGTGGAGTTATAACTACTACCGCGGCAGTTGAACAAAGCGCAAAACGAAACGCGAGATCAGGAGAAGACACATCATGGCCGCAGGCATCACCACCCATGTACTCGACGTCGCGCTCGGCCAGCCCGCTGCCGGCATGCAGATCGAATTGTTCGACGTCGCCACCCAGCCGCCGACGCTGCTCGCGCGCACGCGCACCAATCGCGACGGACGCACGGACTCGCCGATCCTGCCCGCCGCACAAGCGCGTGCAGGCGATTTCGAACTGCGCTTCTGGGTAGCGGATTACTTCAAGACGCCCGATGTATTCGCGGATGTTGTGCCGGTGCGTTTCACGCTTTCCGATGCGGCGCAGCACTATCACGTGCCGCTTCTATGTTCGCCGTGGAGTTTCGGCACCTATCGCGGAAGCTGAATCGCAGCGCGCGGATTGCTTTACACTCCCCCTATCATCGATCAGAATGGAAGCGCTGATGCTTCATCATTCGTGATGATTAAAGGGGCGTATCGATGGAACTGCGACACTTGAAAATCTTTTGCGCCGTGGCTGAAACCGGCAGCTTCACCGCGGCGGCAGAGAAAGTGCACAATGTTCAGTCGAATGTCACGATGCGCATCAAAGAACTGGAAAGCGAACTCGGCCAGCAATTGTTCGTGCGTTCGAAAGGCGGCGTCATGCTGACATCCGCCGGCCACACGTTTCTCGGTTATGCGCGGCGCGTGTTGCAACTGATGGACGAAAGCCGCAGCGCGATGCTCGACGCGACCACACCGAAGGGGCCGCTGCGTCTCGGTTCGATGGAAACCACCGCGGCTATTCGCTTGCCGAAAGTGCTCGCCAAATATCACAAGAAGTATCCGCAAGTTCAGCTTTCGCTCATTACCGGCACGACCAGCGAGCTCATTAAAGCAGTAGAGAATCATCGGCTCGATGGCGCTTTCGTCGGCGGCTTTCATCAGAACGCCGCGTTGCATCAGGAAGAAGTCTTTCGCGAAGAACTCGCGTTGCTGAGCAGCGTCCAGTTCCGCTCGCTGGATCAGCTTGTTGAAGCAATGTCGCGGCAAACGGTGCTCGTGTTCAGAACTGGCTGCTTTTATCGTTCGACGCTCGAACAATGGTTTTATCAGTCGGGTCTCATTCCGGGACAAGTCATGGAATTGGGCACGCTCGACGGAATCATGTCCTGTGTCGCAGCGGGAATGGGCATCACGCTTTTGCCGAAGGCAGTGGTCGAACGTCATGGCAGCCGGCGCTCCGTTCGATGCCACGAATTGCCATCCGCATTCGCCAATGTGACCACCGTCTTTATTCGCAATCAGGACGCGGTGGTGACGCCCGCTTTATCAGCATTGCTCGCGCTGACGCATGAGCAGTTCAGCAACGGATCCCAGGCATCGAATGTCGAATCCGAGCTTTCGCTTGCGGATAACGCAAGCGTATGAGTGAGAATGACCGCGCCCGAATTGCATCGTGGGCGCAGTCACGTTCGATCACGCGTAACGAAGCTGCAATGCTTCCTCGGGCTCGAACATCAGACCCTCGGCAAGTTCGGCCACACGCTCCGCAGCCGGCATGACACGATCGATCTTGCCCACACCCTGCCCCGCATAGAGCGATAACTTCCGCGCCATTTTCGGCTTGTCGATGACCCGTGCGCCGCCGCCGATGAATCGCAGCAGATTCCATCTGTCCCGGTTCGGCATAACCCGGTGCGGCGTGCCGTATTTCCAGCCGAACGAATAGCCGGTGCGGTATTCGGTATCGTCGACGGTCGCTTCGATGATCTTCTGCTTGTAAAGCGGATGCGCGTTGGATTCTTCGCAGGCCACGAACGCCGTGCCGACCAGCACGCCCGACGCGCCCATGCTCATCACGGTTTCTACGTCGTCTCTATTCGTGATGCCGCCGGCCGCCAGCACGGGAATGTCTCCCGCCATGGAAAGTATTCCCGGCAACAAGGACAGCAAGCCGATCGTCCCGCGATTCAGATGCCCGCCGCTTTCGCTGCCCTGCGCGGTGACGATATCCGCGCCATTGGCGATGGCGCGGCGCGCCAGTTCGACCGAACCGACCTGAACCATCACGATCATCCCCGCGTCTTTCGCGCGCTGGATCATATCTGGATAACTTTCCGCATAAAAGAGCGAAAGCATCTTCGGCTTTTCTTCCAGCACAACCTGAAATTGCGCCTCGAATACATCCGGTCCGCCGAACGAGGGCACGAGATTCACACCGAATGGCTTATCCGTGAGGGCTCTCGTTTCGTTGATCCAGCGGCGCAGTGCGAGCGGCGGCAACCTCAGCCCGCCTATCGTGCCCATGCCGCCGGCGTTTGCAACTGAGGCGACGAGCGCGGGACCGGAGATCGCCGCCATGCCCGCAAGGAAGATCGGATATCTGACGCCGCAAAGCGCGGCAATTCCGTTCGCCTGTCCTTTTCGATTGATTGCAGTCATGGTTCAAAGCTCCACATGCTTGCCAAGCATTCGCTTGAGAGAATCGTTTTTCAACACGAAGTGGTTCTTGAAAGCACCGAACATATGAAGGACGAGCCCGCACATGAATGCGCCCGCGCCGATATCGAAGAGCACGCTGAAAATATGCGCGGCGGCCGCATGCGGGCTCATGAGCGGCGGCACGGTGAATCCGCCCGGCAACTCGATCGGCACGCCCGCGCTCGATTTCCCGAGCCACGCGGCGATTGGCAGCAGCACCATCGCCAAAGCCAGCGCGACGGCAACCGATCGGCTCGCGATCACTTCCACGGGATTGGGCGTGCCGACGGGCAACGGATGCCACGACGTGATGCGCGCCCAGAACCGATAGACCGATAGCGGAAACAACAGCGTCCCGCACAGATTGACGAATCGCGCGGACTCGCTTGCAGGCTCGACCAGCCCGACGATTTTCGATGCGATGATCGACAGCACGAGCAACGCGATCATCCAGTGAAGCGCGATCGTGATCGCCGAAAACCCGAGGCCGTTATCTTTGAACTTGAAACGTATCGGTTGTGCCGATGTGACATCTTGCTGAACGTGGCTCATGGCAACTCCTTTCGAGGATCAATGACTCACCGCGCCCGACGCGCCGATGCCGGTCTGAGCACGAACGAACTGGTCGTGAAATCTTTGTCGTTCTTCGTTGGCCTGCGCGCGGCGGTCCGTGACCGAGCCCAGCCACATGAAAAAGAACGCGATGCTCATCGAAATGATCGCCGGGTAGTCGTAAGGAAAGACCGGCGCCGCGTGCCCCAGCACCTTGACCCACACGGCGGGCGATAACACGACGAGCGAAATCGCGCTCACGAGCCCGGCGATCCCGCCGATCAGCGCGCCACGCGTGGTCAGTCCTTTCCAGTAGATAGCAAGCGTCAGCACAGGGAAATTGACGGAAGCCGCGATGCTGAACGTCAGGGCGACGAGAAACGCCACGTTCTGATCCTTGAAGACCATGCCAAGCACAATGGCGACGAATGCAATGCCTATCGACGCCACGCGCGAAACGCGCTTTTCGCTTTCCGGTGTGGCCTGGTTCTTCTTGTAGACCATCGCGTAGAGATCATGAGAGATCGCGGACGTGCCCGCCATCGTGAGGCCGGCCACGACAGCGAGAATCGTCGCGAATGCGACGGCGGATAGAAAGCCCAGTGCCGGATCGCCGCCGAGCGCCTTCGCGAGATGCATCACGGGCATGTTGGAACCGCCGATCAGTTTCCCGCCGACTACACGGCCCTCATAAAAGAGCGGATTGCGTCCGACGATCGCGATCGACGCCACGCCGAGCAACGCGACCACGAGAAAGAAATAGCCGATGAAGCCTGTCGCGACGAACACCGACTTGCGCGCCTCCTTCGCATCGCGCACGGTAAAGAAGCGCATGAGGATATGAGGTAATCCCGACGTGCCGAATACGAGACCGACCGACAATGAAAGCATGGCGAACGGATCGGCGACGAGCTTGCTCGGCAGCATGATGCCGATGCCGTTCTTGTGCGTTTTAATCGCCTGCTCGAACATCGTATCGAGCGAGAAGCCGAATTGCCGAAGCGCCAGGAATGCAAGCAATGTCGCGCCAAAGAGCATCAGCACGGCCTTGATGATCTGCACCCACGTCGTCGCTACCATGCCGCCGAACGTGACATAGATAGCCATCAACGCACCGACGATCACGATCGCCTGGTCATAACTGAGGCCGAAAAGAAGTTGAATGAGCTGCCCTGCCCCGACCATCTGAACCACGAGATAGAAACAGACGACGGTGAGCGAACCGAATGCTGTCATCGTCCGGATTCTTCGCTGATCGAGGCGGAATGACGCGATGTCGGCGATGGTGACCTGCCCGAGATTCCTGATCCTTTCCGCGAACAGAAACATCAAGAGCGGCCATGCGACGAAGAAGCTCACCGCGTAAATCATGCCGTCATAACCGTTGAAGAAGATCATGCTCGTGAGACCGAGCAGTGCCGCCGCCGACATGTAATCGCCCGCAAGCGCAAGACCGTTCTGAAAGCCGGTGATCGTTCCTCCGGCGTTATAGAAATCCTTCATGGAACGCGTCTTCGATGCCGACCAGCACGTTATAGCGAGCGTTGCAACGACGAAAACGAGGAACATTGAAATTGCCGTGAGATTCAGCGGCTGCCTTTGCACGTGACCGATCGCTTCGGGTGCGGCGAGAGCGGATTGCGTGGCGCATGCGCTCAGCAAGCCTATGCCCTTGGGGACGCGACGATTCATTGCGCGCCTCCGTTCAGGATTTCGTTGGTGAGCGCGTCGAATTCTCCGTTCGCGCGATGGATGTAAAGACCCGTGAGGAGCCACGTTCCTGCAATGAGCAATACGCCGATCGTCCAACCGGTCGTGATGACGCTCGCGCCAAACATCTTTGCCGAGAGCAGTTTCGGCGCGAACCCGGCCACCAGAACGAAGGCGTAGTAAGGCACCAGCGTGCCGAGCGTCAGGCGCGCAACGAATCTGCGACGACGGGAAACGAGCCGTTTAAAGGCGGGGGTCAGCCAGAGGTCCTGGCTGGAAAGCGAGGTCATCACAGTGTCTCCTATCTTCAGAACGTTATGTCGCATGTCCGGCGGTCGCCGGCTGCGTTTTTTTGCTGTTATTGACAAGATAGGTGCCGGGCGACCTCATGTAAAATGATGATTAATGATCGCACGCATCACTTCCGATGAAGTCTGCCGGTTCGACAGGGTCGATGACGAACCGAGTGACCTGGCGATCATTGCGATCATTGCGATCGTTTGATCGATCCTCGGCATTGCACTCAAAGAACTCGCAGGGCTGGCGCTTTAAAGAAAGGTATTGAAAGCAGCTTTGGGATTTCTTGACTGGAAAGCAATGAAATTCGCAATGTGTGTCGCGCCACTTATCCCCTAAAGCGCGTTTGTCGAATCTGATTTGCCATGTATTAACACGAATCTCCTCTAGCGCGTCGCGCATGTACGTGGCATAGTTCAAACGACAATCTATTAGAGGTAAATCATGTCAACGCTAGAAAGTATTCAGGCACGTATCGAAGCACTTCAAGCGAAAGCCGATGCGCTCGTCGCCAAAGAATCCGAAAGCGTGCTGCGAAAGATTCATGAATTGATGTCGAGCCACGGATTGACCATCTCGGACATCGAAAAGTATTCGGGTACTCGCAAGAAACCAGGTCGATCGCCCGCGGCAAAAAAGCAAAGCACCGTCGCTTATCAGGATCCGAAAACCGGCGCGACCTGGAGCGGCCGTGGACGCGCACCCGGCTGGATCGCCAATGCCAAGGACCGCAGCAAGTTCGCGGTGGGCGCGAGTGCGCCAGCAAAGAAGGCTAAAGGAAAGGCGCAAGCTACGGCCAAGCGCAACGGAAAGGGTCAACCGCGCGGTCCTCAACCCGCGCTTTATCGCGATCCGCAATCAGGCGCAACGTGGAGCGGTCGCGGGCGCGCACCGGCATGGCTCGCGTCCATCGAAGACCGCACGCCATTTTTGATCGCCTGACAGTGAATCCGCAAACGGCGGAGTTCGTTGACGACTCCGCCGTTCGCTTGCAGTCGTGTCTGATTCAAGCGCGGGGATCGAAATCGAATTCGATCCGAATACCGCCCGGTTCGTAAATCATCATATGGCGTTTCGGCCCTGCTCCTAGCTGTTCCGGCGCGAATTCAACCGTCACGCCAGGCCACGCCGACACGCGTTCGAGAATTGTCGCGAGCGCGGCTTCATCCGCTGCGCGCAACGCCAGATGATGAAGCCCGATATTCTTTCGCCGGTCGAATGCTATTGGCGCCGCTTCGTCTTTCACCTGCCATAGCGTAACCAGCAACTTTCCGTCCGATACGAACACGGCCGGATAGTCGGGCCGCTCGCCGGCGATCTGCCAGCCGAGACATTGAACGAAGAAGTCTCGCGTCGCGTCGAGATTGCGCACGGTGAGTCCCACGTGATCGATTCCAGATGTCAGCATCGTTTCCTCCGCATGTCGGATATGTGAAGCGTGACGGCACGCTTCGTTCGATTCCGTTCGCATGCTATCTCATTCCGCATCACCTGCTCGCCTGCACGTACTGCATTTAAGCGGTAATCTGACTGATATATCGACAACGCATCCCGACAGGAGAGCGTTCATGCTGAAGTCAACTTACCCGTATTACCTCGCCAACGAGCCGGTTGCCGCCAATACCGATCTGGCGGTGACCGACAAGTTCAGCGGTGAAGTCGCGACGCGCGTCGCGCTCGCCGATGCAGAAGCCATCGACAAGGCGATCGGCCTTGCGGTCGCCGCGATGCCCGAGATGCGCGCCTTTCCTCCGTTCAAACGACAGGCCGTACTGGAGCATTGCGTGAAGCGTTTTCGCGAGCGAGCCGATGAAATGGCAATGGCCTTGTGCATCGAAGCCGGCAAGCCGATCAACGATTCACGCGGCGAAGTCACGCGTCTCATCGATACGTTCAAAGTCGCGGCCGAAGAGTCGGTTCGCATCGACGGGGAAATACTGAATCTGGAAATCTCGCCGCGCGCCAAGGGTTATCACGGCTATGTAAAACGCGTGCCGATTGGCCCTTGTTCCTTCATTTCGCCTTTCAATTTCCCTTTGAATCTTGCCGCGCACAAGGTCGCGCCTGCGATCGCCGCCGGCGTGCCGTTCGTCATGAAGCCCGCGAGCCGCACGCCTATCGGTGCGTTGATCATCGGTGAAGTGCTCGCGGAAACGGATCTGCCCAAAGGCGCGTTCTCGATACTGCCGGCCCATCGCGACGGCGCCGATCTGTTCACGACCGACGAGCGCTTCAAGCTTCTCTCCTTTACCGGTTCGCCCGCTGTCGGCTGGGATCTGAAGGCTAAAGCAGGCAAGAAGAAAGTCATTCTGGAACTCGGCGGAAATGCCGCCGCGATCGTCGATAGCGATCAGGGCGGCAACCTCGACTATGTCGTCGACCGGCTCGCGTTCGGCGCTTTCTATCAATCCGGGCAAAGTTGCATTGGGGTGCAGCGAATTCTCGTGCACGCGTCGCTATACGATGCCGTGCGTGAACGGCTGATCGTGAAAACAAAGTCGCTCAGAATGGGCGATCCCAAGGACGAGAAAACCTTCGTCGGACCGATGATTTCCGAGTCGGAATCGAAACGGCTCGCCGGCTGGATGGAAAGCGCGGTGGCGGCAGGCGCGAAAATCATCGCGGGCGGCAAGGTGGAAGGCGCGATGTTCGAAGCGACGCTTCTGGAAAATGTCGGACGAGATTCGGATCTTTATCGCAAGGAAGCGTTCGGGCCTGTCGCGATCCTCGAAAAGTTCGATGATTTCGAGGACGCACTCAATACCGTCAACGACAGCGATTTTGGCTTGCAGGCGGGTATTTTTACGGATTCGCTCGCGCATGCGCACGAGGCCTGGGACTCGCTTGAAGTTGGCGGCGTCGTGATCAACGATGTGCCTTCTTTCCGTGTCGATAACATGCCTTATGGCGGCGTGAAAGATTCGGGCCTCGGCCGGGAAGGAATTCGCTATGCGATCGAGGACATGACCGAAACGCGCCTGATGGTAATGCGTGAAACATGGTGACCTGCGTTCGAGCGTTCGTTGAAAAGAACGCTCGAACGCTCGATATGCTTATGCCAGCGTCAATTTGACATCGATGTTATTGCGCGTCGCGTTCGAATAAGGACACACGATGTGTGCCTTGTCGACCAAGGCCTGCGCCTCGCTTCGATCCATGCCCGGCAGCGAGATCTTCAGTTCGACCTCGATGCCGAAGCCGTTCGGGATTTGTCCAATTCCCACGCTGCCGTCTACCGCCACGTCTTTCGGCAGCGTGATCTTGTCGCGCGCGGCGACGAACTTGATCGCGCCAATGAAGCACGCGCTATAACCCGCGGCGAAGAGTTGCTCGGGATTCGTGCCATCGCCGCCGCCGCCGCCGAGTTCTTTCGGCGTCGTCAGCCTGAGATCCAGATTGCTTTCGGGCACGGTTGCGCGGCCATCGCGTCCGCCGGTGACATGAGCATGCGCACGGTATAGAACCTTTTCAATCGACATCGCCAGACTCCTGTGCATTGTGTTGAGCGGTTCGCGCGACGCATTGCGCCGTTCGAACTCCGCTGACATGGATTCCCGATGGGACACTGCCCGCGAAGGGGCGGGTTCCAGTATCGAAGGATACCCAAGACGGGGCGAACTCGCTGACGTCGGTGCCGCGAATCACAGCACCACGGGTTCCCTGCGCGGGAGAGCCGGATCGGCGACGGGTGAATTCGATTCCTTCGCGATGCGCTCGCACAGCGCGACGACCTGCGTCGAACCGGCGGTCATGAAGAGCGAATGATCGAGATTCGGATATACGATCATGCGGACCGATGGATAACGCGACAGTCGCGCGCCCTGCTTGCCGAAGTGCGCGGCAATCAAATCCATGCCCGCATCGTAGGCGCCATAGACGAGCACCGTCTTCACGCCTTTCGCATCGAGCGCGCGCATGACCGCACCGGGCTCGGTCGCGAGTTCGGGCGGCGTCTGGCTCAGGCGATCGAGCCTCAGAACATCGACGATACGTGAACGCACGCGCGTCATCGCATAGCCGAGCATAAAGCGCAGTACACGCGTCAATTGCTTTTCGCCGCGCAGGATAGCTTTCCATTTCTGCGGATCGAGCATAGAGAACGCATAACCCGCCATCGAATTGCGCGTCGATCGACGCAAGCCATCGGGCGTGATGTCCGCTGGCCGCTTGAACGTCGGCAGATTCACCGTGACGACGCCGTTGATCGCTTTTTCGACGACCGCCGCCTTGAGCGCGTGATATGCGCCGGAGCAGACGCCGAACGCGAAGATCGACTTATAGCCTTGCCTCGCGAGCCAGCGTGCCGCGGCCGCGGTGTCGTCGGTGGCGATCTGGTTGTAGATGCGGCCGAATGCCGTATCCGATTGCACCTCGCCGGGCGCGGCCGGGCTATCGCCGCGACCGCGCGCATCGAAACGCAGCGATGCCACGCCGCGTCGTGCAAGCTCGCGCGCGATGCGCACCGATAACCTGCTATCGCCCACACGCGCGCTCGCCGATGTATTCGCGATCAGATAGACCGGCCCGCGCGACGAGCCCGTGCGCGGCTCGCACAAGATGCCGAAAAGCCCTTCGTCGCCGATACGCACCGGACGTTCGATCGCCTCGGGCGTGTCGATCCGCAGCGCGGGCCAGCCATCTGCATCGACCGTGGACGCCGCTTGCGAAACCGGCGCAGCGCCGCCCGCGATCCACGCGACGACCTCGGCGAAAGCAACGCGGGGCAATGCGTTGAAGGCGGTTTCCTGAATGAATCCGGTCAAGTCCTCGAACGGGCGTGCCTCCGCTTCGACGCCCTTGTCAGCGAAACCGTCGCGCAACGGATCCTTGCCGCCGGTCTTGACGTTCATGATCAAGGCACGACGCGCAGGCGCCGATGTTGCGCCGTTCATACTCGCGACGAGATCGATCGCCTTCAGCGAGTCGGCGAACGCCTTGCTATAGACCTGGCCAAGCACGTTCAGGGATACATCGTCTTGCTGTATTTGACGCAAAGGCGGTGCAAGCAATTCGAGCCATGTCTTGCGAACGATGCCCAGCTCGCGCATATATACGCGGCCGCTCGCAACGGGCGCGAGCAGCACGAGTTCGTCGACGGGCTGTCGCAATGCCGCAGTCAGCGCGAATGCCGCACCGACGCGAAAGCCGCACAACGTGACATGCTCGATGCCTGCGGATGTCCTGAACCAATCGACGGCCGCGTTGATATCTTCTACCGACGATTCGAACTGATCAGGTGCGAGATCGGCGCCCGCCGAATCGCCCGTGCCTCGGTAGTCGAAGCGCAACACCCAGATGCCGCGCGCGGACAATGCATCCGCGAGACGGCGCATGCCGCTGTATGTCCATACGTATTCGTGGCCATACGTGTTGCAGAGCACCACGCCACGTGTGCCACTTCCCGGATGCAGCCATCCGAAGCGGTTCCCGAATACAACCGGTCTCATTCGATCTCATCCTCGTGTCGAGGTATCGAGACGATTATATTAAGCGGCTCCTGCGTAACGCTGTCTGGCAGGGCGAATATGTGCAAACGAACTATGTCTTGGCGCGAAAGGCATAGCCTGTGTTTGCTGCCGCTCATTGCGCTTCAAAAGATTTGCCGGCATGACGTCGAGTTGACCGACCTCGTCGTCGGTCCATTCAGTTGATCAGAGATCGAGAACGAGCAGCTTGCTCGTCGCACGCGATACGCACGCGGTGAGAAATTCGGCCTTCTCTTCGTCGCTCATGATGCAGTCGTTGTGCTCGACCTCGCCCTGCAGATAGCGCACCTTGCATGTTCCACACAGGCCTGCGCAGCATGACGTCTCCATCGCCACGCCCGCCCCGGCCAGCGCTTCGGCAATGCTCTCGTCTTTTGTGACTTCGATCTCCTGTCCCGTACTCGCGATACGCACGATGAAGCTATCGCTTGCATCGTTGGCGGCCTGCTCGCCAGGAGCGCGTTCAGGGGCATTGAAGTGCTCGAAGTGCAGGGTGCCCGTCGGCCAATGCTGCGCCGCATCCGCGCACGCTTTCATGAAGCCGCCCGGACCGCAGTAGTAGACGTGCTCGCCTTCGCGCGGCGTGTTCAGCAGATCGCGGATATCGAGGCCCGCCGAAGGATCGCCGCCATCGAAGTGAAAATGCAGGCGTCCACTCGCGCGCATCAGCTCGAATTCCTCGGCAAACGCAGCGCTGCGCGCATCTTTCGCGCAGTAATGCATTTCGTAATCGATACCCGCGTCGTCGAGTTCATGCGCCATCGCCTTCAACGGCGTGACGCCGATGCCGCCCGCTATCAACAACACGCGGCGCGCGCCGTCGACGAGATGAAAGTTATTGCGCGGCCGGCTCACGCGCACGATATCCTGCACGCGCAATTGATCGTGAAGCGCCTTCGATCCGCCGCGTCCGCGCTCATCGCGCAATACTGCAATCACATAGCGATGTCGTTCGCGCGGCGCATTGCAGATCGAATATTGCCGCACGACGCCGTCCGCGAGATGAATGTCGATATGCGCGCCCGCCGTGAAAGACGGCAATTGCGCGCCTTCAGGATCGACGAGTTCATATGAATTGATGCCCCGGCCTTCGAACCGGACCTGACGCACGAGCAGTTTCAAAGTGTGCTCATGCGCATCAGTTGAGATGGGTTGTGTCGACATGATCGTATTTCCTCGAATCGATGTTCCGGCATCGCGAGCGCGCCATGCGCCCGCGCGTCGCCCGCGTTATTGCTTCATCGATTGCTCGAGTTCCTCGAAGCGCTCGCGTACGAATGCGGCGCGCGCCTCGCCCTTGAACTGCTCGCTTTCCGCGAGAATCGCGACGATCTGCTTGGTCACCTTGCGGCGGCGCACCACTTCTTCCTCGACGGTTTCGCCTTCGGGAATCTCGAACACGTTGCCGGAGCAGAAGCTGTTCGGCGCGCCCGCGTTCTCGCGAAACCATTCCGCGAAATTTTGCGCGGATGCGGCCGGGTTCGAGCCGCGCAATGCATCGCGCAGCATCTTGCGAAACACGAAGACACCGGCATCGAATTTCGTCGGATTTTCCAGTGCATGCACCGCGATCGGCCTCTGACTGATGATCGCCTCATAGTCGCCGGGCGCGTACTGGGCCTGCTTGTAGTTCGCGCGCTCGCGATGATTCGACGGAATCGGCACGATGTCCTCGATCGTGTGATCGCCGAAGCGCTCGGGACGGCGCATCGCGACCTGGCCGTCGAGAAAGTCGATCGATTCGTAACCCACCAGTTCCTTCTTGCCGACGCCGCGCGTATCGATGCCCGGACCCATCACGCGCCAGCCGATCATCTTGCTGTTTTCATCGTCGACAGGAACCGTCCAGCGAATGATATGGAAGCGGCTGAAGAGCTTTTTCTTCGAGCCGTCTTCCGACGTATAAGCATGCAGGCTCAGATTCGGCAGCACCTGATGCTGAACGCGAATGAACAAACGGTCCTTGTTGACGCGGCGCGCACCCGCGCACGCGAGGCTGCGGCCTTGCTGGACCGGCTGGAAGTGCATGTCGGGTGCCACTTCCATCGACGCTGCGCCGACTTCATCGAATGTCGTGCCTTGGAATTGCCCTTTCACCACGTTCTTTGCCGCATGCAATGCGGTCGGATGAAAGTTATCGGCGGCGTTGTCTTGTACTTGCAGCCAATTGCAATGCTGGAAGTTGCTATAGGGCACGAGCTCGTCGCCGGGCATCACCGTGTAATCGCCTTCCCACTCGGGAAACGGCGGCTCGTTCTCCGGCGGCCCCATATATGCGAACACGAGACCGTGCCGCTCGACCGCTTTATACGCGCCCTGACGAATGGAACACGCGTATTTTTCGGCCTCCTTCTCCTCGCCTTTCGGAAAAGGCACATGCAGGCATGCGCCGTCCACGTCGAACACCATGCCGTGATAGCAGCACATGATGCCGCGCTCCTGAATCGCGCCGTATTCGAGCGATGCGCCGCGATGCGCGCAATGCGCATGCAACAGGCCGACCCGCCCGCTGCCGTCGCGGAACGCCACCAGTTCTTCGTTGAGGATCTTGAGAAAGCGCGGCGTGTCGGTCAGCTCGATCGACATGCAGACCGGATGCCAGAAGGCGCGCATGTATTCGCCCATCGGCGTGCCCGGGCCGGTTTCCGTCAGTTCCGGATCGTGGCCCGGCACCTTGTTCACGTAGTAACCGCCATACGGCACCAGCTTCTTGACTGTCGCGGCCGGGCCGCCGCTGCTCTTCTGTCCTTCCAGCTTGTCCGATTTGATGGTCATGGGAGATCCTGTTTCGAGTGGGGTTGAATGAATTGATGCCTGAGTCCTGTATTTCGGTTACCGAACTCCGAACTCTGTATACAAAGATTAGCGACGTGAAACGGCCTTGTCTCTATGGGTAAACCTGAATGCGATCACGTGCTGCAACGATGCGCGTTGACGCGCCGCACTGGCGCGCTGTAACCTTGCCGTATTCTGTATCCAGAAATTACGGCCGATATCATGCCCGCCAAACTTCTCAAGCTTCAGGCTCGCACCGACTACGTGGACGAGGTCTACAAGGTGCTGCTCGACGCCATCAGCTCCGGTTCGCTTGCGCCCGGCGCGCGCATCACGCAGGAAGAGATCGCCGAGCAGCTCGCCGTCTCGCGCTCCCCCGTTCTTCAGGCGCTGCGTCTTTTAAAGAAAGACGGCCTCGTCGTCGATGCTCCCGGGCGCGGTCTGCTCGTGACCCCGCTTGATCCCGCGTGGATCAGTCATCTCTATGAGATTCGCGGCGCGCTCGATTCGCTCGCCGCGCGTCTTGCCGCCGAACGCGGTGCGAAGATCGACAAATCGATCATCGCCAACGGCCGGCGCGCGTCGAAGAGCGACGACGTGAAAGCGATGATCGACGCCGACATGGCCTTCCACAACGCGATCTATGCCGCGTCGGGCAATCCTTTGATCGCCGAGACCGCGCAGACACACTGGGTCCATCTGCGCCGCGTGATGGGCGCTGTACTGCAAGCATCGGGACAACGCAAATCGATCTGGGACGAACACGCGGCCATCGCGACCGCCATCTCCGAAGGCGACGGACAGCGCGCCGCCGAACTCACCGATCTGCATACCGCCAATGCGCGCAAGAATCTCGTCGAACGGCTCGGCCTCGTGCTGAGCGAACAGCGCGACCGGGACGCGGGCGCCACGTGATGACAGACCAACGGCCCCGCTTTCACGGGGCCGTCCTTCCCTGCGCGCGTTCTTCAATCGTTGCGGCGGCGGCTGTTCACGAGCGCGGCCGGCACGGCGAACACGAGCAGACTCCCGATCACGCAGCTCGCCGCGAGACCCAGCACGCCGCTGCCGGTCGAGCCCGAATGCGTCTGGATCACGCCGATGACCCACGGACTCACGACGCCCGAAATGCTGCCGACGGAATTCGCGAGCGCCAGGCCCGCAGCCGCCGCGCCACCGCTGAGAATCGCGGGCGGCAGGACCCAGAACTGCGAGATGGTCGTGACGACGCCCATCGTCGCGAGCGTGAGGCCGATCATGCCGAAGAGCGTCGAGTGCGCATAGATCACGCTCAGATACAGTCCGATCGCGCCGACGAAACCCGCGCCCGCCAGATGCCAGCGGCGCTCGCCATGTTTGTCGGAGCTATGGCCGACCGCGAGCATCGCAATCGCGCCCGCTGCATAGGGAATCGCCGCGAGCAAGCCGATATTGAGCGGATCGGTGACGCCGCTCGCCTTCACGAGCGTCGGCAGCCAGAAGCTCACGCCATAGAGGCCCATCGTGAAGAAGAAGTAAGTCACGGAGAGCAACAGCACCTTCGGATGCAGCAGGCCGTCGCGCACGGAATGCAGCGCATGGGCGGGCTTTTCGTCGCGCAGATTGGCTTCGAGCATGGCCTTTTGCGAATCGCTGAGCCACTTCGCATCGGCCACTTTGTCGTCGAGATAGAAGTACGCCACCACGCCGAAGATCGCTGTCGGAATGCCTTCGAGCAGGAAGAGCCATTGCCACCCCGCTATGCCGTGCGCGCCGCTCATATGCGTCATGATCCAGCCCGACAGCGGACCGCCGACCACGCCGGACATCGGAATGCCTGTCATGAAAAGCGCCGTGACCTTGCTTCTGCGCGACGCGGGAAACCAGTAGGTGAGATAAAGCAGGATCGCGGGAATGAAGCCCGCTTCGGCAACGCCCAGCAGAAAGCGCATGATATAGAAGCTCGTCGGCGTGGTGACGAACATCATGCCCGCCGAGATGATGCCCCACGTCACCATGATGCGCGCGATCCAGCGCCGCGCGCCGACACGCAACAGAATGAGATTGCTCGGCACTTCGAACAGCAGATAACCGACGAAGAACACGCCCGCGCCCGCGCCATAGACGGCCTCGCTGAAATGCAGGTCGTTGAGCATCTGCAGCTTGGCGAAGCTCACGTTGATGCGATCGAGATACGCGCAGAGATAGCAGACGAAAAGAAATGGCAGCAGACGCCATGTCACTTTCGCATACGTGGACGACTCGTCGCCCGTCAGATACGCAACCGGACTGTGGGAACTCATGCTCTGTCTCCTGGTTATGTGATGCGTCTTGATCGCTCACATGTTCGTCACCTCACACCCGAAAGACAAACGATGCCTGTTCATAGAACCATGACGAAGGCTCATGCATAAGGTGTTTCCATGAGGCGCATCCCTAACTTCGTCCTCCTACGCGCGTTCGAAGCCGCCGCGCGGCTCGAAAGCTTCACGCTTGCCGCAAGCGAGCTTCATCTCACGCAATCGGCGATCAGCCATCAGGTGAAGGAACTCGAACAGTATTTCGGCAGGCCGCTTTTTCATCGGCGCAACCGGCGTGTGGAGACGACATCCGAAGGCCGGCGCCTGCATGAGAGCCTCGGACGTGTGTTCGATGTGATCGAAGCCGCATGCGCCGAAGTGACGCTCGATCCGCTCGCGCAAGTGCTCGCCGTTCACTGCGCGCCGAGCTTCGCGGTGAAATGGCTCGGGCCGCGTCTGCCTGAATTCATGCAGATGCATCCGAACGTGACGATCCGTTTGTCATCGGATGCGGAGCCCGCCGATCTCGCCCGCGCGCGTGAGGTCGATGTCGCCATCTCGTATGGCTTTGCGCATGATCGCCCGGGTGTCGTCTCGCGCGCGTTGGGAACGGAGCGCATCATCCCGATGTGTTCGCCTTCGCTGTTGAAGGACGACGTGCCGGCCGCGGAACAGATCGCGAGGATGACGCTGATCGACTCGCAATTGAGCCGCGTGACATGGCCGGGATGGTTCGCGCTCAACGGCCTCGAAATGCCGCGCGGGCCGCGCCCTTCGTTCGACCGTGCGGCGCTCGCGATATCGGCGGCGGTGGATGGCATGGGCGTCGCGCTGGAAACGACGCGCCTCGCCGAGCGCGAGCTTGCGCGCGGCGATCTGATCGAGCTGGGCGCGGGTGTGTTCGCGCCGCTCGCCAAGGAGACGCACTTTCTTTCCTATCGCGTCAAGGAACGCGATGTCGAAAAAGTGAAATGCTTCTGCGACTGGGTGCTGGCGCAGGCCGGCCTCGGAGAAGCGGACGAGGCCGAAGCATGATTCCGGCTATGCCGCCTGCCTGGCCCTTTCCTCCTCCACGGTACGTGCATGGGCATACACGCGATCGCGTTCGCGCGCGACGAGCGTACGCTTGCGCGCGAGCGTCTGGCGTTGATATTTCGGATCGCCCATCTGCATCACGTATTCCCCATGACGATAACGCAGATAGCGCTGGAAGAACTCCGCGCCCGGCAAGCCGTTGTCGAGCGCCATGAGCACGCCGTAGTCGAGGTTGCTTACATCGCCGAGCGTTTTGATCGCCGATTCGAGCGCGGCATAGCGCTGGGGCAAAGGCACGCTCTTGTCGCATTGCGCATGAAAACGCTGGTAGGTCAGCACGTGCCCGTGCGATGCACAACGCCATAACGCTTTCGCAAGCCGTTGACTGAGTTCCGTTTCCACATGTCCTCCCGCATTGTGCGCGGATCGTATGCGTGCGACATTCCACCGTCACTAAAAATCGATGACGGTAACCGGTTGCCTGGAAATCACCTGCGACGCCAAGAGATATGCGCGACGCTCGCCACTGCGCGACGTCGCTTCGTGTGCATCTTTATAAATGTGTTGCACGACGCAGCTACGCTAAAGCACACTGTCTTTGAAACTTCGGCTAAATTCGTTTTATAAAACGAAGCGTTTTATTTCCCGCGCTAAAAGAAACAGAGCAAGTAGCCAAGAATGCGAAATACATTAAACGTCGATGCTTATCAGATATTGAGCAATGCACTGCGACGTCCCGCACGAGGCCACACGGCCGCCTGCGCAGCAGTGGACTGATGAAATACACTGGTACGGGCAATACAATAGCAAGCGCCAATCTTGGGCGCTTTACTCATAATTGGCCTCGATGGGCCCTATTGAATCCCACGCCACAGCGCCGTACTTTTGACCGAAAGCTCACGTGGCGGCTGTGACCCGATTACATGCTAGCAAACATATTGCGGGAAACCAAGGAAAGTTTCCGCATGGAAGAACGCCGCGCTTTTTCACGTGGCTGTCATTCGGCGTAGTTTCGAGCCTGGCGTATTCGCAATGCTGCGGCAAGCAACGCTAAAGAAACGATTAAGCCGCTTTAGTGAACGCACTTAAGCGAATGCGCAACGATTGTCTTGTCTTGCCTGGCTCCCGGATGCACGAGCCCACGCACGGCACAGTCCTTAAGACTGGTTTAAGGCTATGAGCCTAAAACATCTCACATGACGCCGACAGCATTGTGGTTCGATACCGCTGCCTTGCAGCCCGCTGCGAATCGGCTTTCACTCGAACGTCCACGCGGATGGTCAGACCGGGCAACGCCGCACGCGCATTCCAACGGCGCGATCAGGCGCAGGCGATGACCATCCCATTCAGCCCGGCAGGAATGTCGGGCTTTTTTTTATCCGCGCCATCCGTGAGCGTGCGGCGCGCCGTCGCCGGTCTGCGCGACCGCGGCGGGCAAGTCGAAGCGAAACGTCGTGCCCGCGCCTTCTGTATCGATCATGCGAATCTGGCTGCCGTGCAGTTGCAGCATGCGTTGCACGATGAGCAAGCCGAGCCCGCCACGATGCGCGCCGCCTGAAGCGAACGGACGCTGGAACAACGCTTCCCGCATTGCGGGCGGAATGCCTGTGCCTGTGTCGCTGACCGTGACTTCGACGCGACCGGCATGCTCGCGCCCATGTGCCAGCGTCACGTCCACCGTGCCTTGCGCGGGCGTGTGACGAATCGCGTTGTCGAGCAGATTCGTAAGCACGCGTTCGATCATGCCGAGATCCGCCACGACACTCGGCAAGCGCGGCGCGATCTGCGCATTCAGGTGCACGCCTCGTGACTGCGCGGACAACTCGAACTTCTCGAAGACGTCCTGCACGAGATCGGTCAGCGAGAACGGCTCGGCTTCCGGCGCGACCATGCCGTGTTCGAGCTTCGCGAGCTCGAACAACGACTGCGCGAGATGACCGACCTTCGCGCTCTGAGCAAGCGCGATCGACAGATAACGGCGCCGGTCGGTATCGGGAAGCGTGTCCGATTTGAGCGACAGCGTTTCCAGATAGCCATGCAGCGACGACAGCGGCGTGCGCAGATCATGCGAGATATTCGCGACCATCTCGCGGCGCTCGCGATCCTGTCGCCCAAGCGCGCGCCATTGCTCGCCGATGCGCTCGGCCATCTGCGCAAACGCGCTTTCGAGCACGACGATCTCGTCGCGTTCGTTCTCGCGCACGTCGGTTGCGCTCGCTCTTTGCATCGACGGCAATGGCGGTTCTGTGGGCGCGCCGCGCGCGTCGAATTTGCGCATCGCTTCGGTGAGCCGTCGCAGCGGCCGCGTGACGAGCCCGAACGCGACCACGCCCGCGACGAGCCCGAGCAAGGTGACGAGGCCCATCGATGCGAGCGTGGTCCGCAACACCGCGCTCGCCGATGCCTTCGCCGCGAGTGCGTCATGCTCCTCGCCGAGCAGCACGACATAGACATATCCGAACGGCGGTTTGCCGGGCGCGGCGAGCGGCGCGGCGCTGAACACCTTGCGCTTGTCGTCGCTGCGCGGATCGTCGCCCAGGATCGGCAAGGGAGCGCCATCGAGAAATTGACGCACCGGCGCGAGATCGACGCGATCGCGCTTCACGTGCCCAGGCGGCGCATCGTCGGCGCGCACGCGGCCCGTGTCATCGAGCAGATAGACCTCGACGCTCGGATTCACCACCATCAACTGACTGAAGAGACGCCGTACGGCGGGCGCGTCGAAATCGTTCACATCGGCGAGTGCGCCGTCATGGGCGATGTGCGCCGCGAGCCCGCGCGAGAGGCTCTGGATGACCTCCTTCTCGCGCAGATCGCTCGCGCGGATCTGCAGCCACGCCGACGCGCCGCAGCACGCGAGCAGCAGCACGCAAAACACCGCGAAGAGCCGTTGAGACAGCGTGAGCTTCACGGCGCGGCGTCCTTGCCTTCGGGCGATTGCGCCGCGAGCTTGTAGCCGTGGCCCCATACCGTGAGAATGCGCTTCGGATCGGCGGCATCCTTCTCCACTTTCGCGCGCAGCCGGTTGATGTGCGTGTTGACGGTGTGCTCGTAGCCTTCATGCCGATAGCCCCACACCGCATTGAGCAGATCCATGCGCGAGAACACCTTGCCCGGATGACGCGCGAAGTGATACAGCAGATCGAATTCGCGTGGCGTGAGCTCGATGCGCGCGCCATCGACCCATGCTTCGCGCGCGAGCGGATCGATCGCGATGCCCGCGACCTCGATGCGCCCCGTATCGAGCCGCGAGTCCTTCGCCACCGCATCGACGCGCCGCAGCAACGCCTTCACGCGCGCGACGAGTTCGAGCACCGAGAACGGCTTCGCGAGATAGTCGTCCGCGCCGAGTTCGAGACCGAGTATGCGATGCACCTCGCTCGAACGCGCGCTCGTGATGATGATCGGCGTGTAGCGCGTCATCGCCCGCGCGCGGCGGCAGATTTCGAGGCCATCGACGCCGGGCAGCATCAGATCGAGAATCAGCGCGTCCCAGCCGCCCTGCTCCAGCAGGCGCAAGCCTTCGGCGCCATCGGCGCTATGCACGACTTCGTAGCGCTCGTCGCGCAGGTTGAGACTCAGCACATCGGCGATATGCATGTCGTCTTCGACGATCAGAATGCGTTTCGGATGATCCATGAGCGAATGTCGAATGATGCTCGCCCTGTCCATAGAAGAAATGGACCGGCGACTGTGCCATTGTGCAGAAAAGCGCGCGCCGAAGTATCACATTTAATTTAACTTTCGGTGAGGACTCGGGGATGCGCGCGCGACTACGATGCAGGCATTCCACTCGAAAACGAGGCACGCATCATGCAAACCCGCCGCCGCTTTCTCCTGACGGGCACCGCGGCCGCCGCCGCCGCGTTCGCGCTGGGCGGACGCCTGCGCGCGCTCGCGGCCGGTTCCGGGCCGCAAGCGCCGTCGCAGGAACGCTTCGAAATCGTCCATAGCGAGGACGAATGGCGCCGCCTGCTGAATCCGGTGCAATTCGACGTGCTGCGGCGCGAAGGCACCGAGCGGCCGTACACCAGCCCGCTCAACGACGAGCATCGCGCGGGCACGTTCGGTTGCGCGGGCTGCCAGCTGGCGCTGTTCTCGTCGCGCACCAAGTTCGACAGTCACACGGGCTGGCCGAGCTTCTGGGCGCCGCTCGATCATGCGGTCGCGACGCGCATCGACGGCTCGTTCGGCGTCGAGCGCACGGAAGTGCATTGCCGGCGCTGCGGCGGCCATCTGGGCCACGTTTTCGACGACGGACCGAAGCCCACGGGCCTGCGCTACTGCATGAACGGCGTCGCGATGAATTTCACACCGGGCGCGGCCTGAACCGCGTTCACACCACGATCAACCTCGACCCGACATCATCATGTTGCTTATCGTCCTTGCCTATCTCGGCGGCGCGCTGACGATTCTCAGTCCGTGCATCCTGCCCGTGCTTCCTTTCGTGTTCTCGCGCGCGGACCAGCCGTTCGTGAAGAGCGGCCTGCCTCTGCTCGCGGGCATGGGCCTGACGTTCGCCGTGGTCGCGACGCTCGCGGCCGTGGGCGGCGGCTGGGTCACGCAGGCCAATCAATACGGCCGCTGGGCCGCGATCGTGCTGCTCGCGGTGTTCGGCCTCACGCTGCTCTTGCCGAGCGTCGCCGAGCGCGTGATGCATCCGCTCGTCAGCGCGGGCAATCGCCTTACCGCCTTCGCGCAGCGCGGCGACGGCAAGCCGAGCTTCGGCGGATCGTTCGTGCTCGGCATCGCGACGGGCCTGCTGTGGGCGCCGTGCGCGGGCCCGATCCTGGGCCTCGTGCTGACGGGTGCCGCGCTCAACGGCGCGAGCGCCGGCACCACGCTCCTGCTGCTCGCCTACGCGGCCGGCGCGGCGACATCGCTTGCGGTCGCGTTGCTGATCGGCGGACGCGTGTTCGCCGCGATGAAGCGCTCGCTGGGCGCGGGCGAATGGGTGCGGCGCGGCATCGGCGCGGCGATGCTGCTCGGCGTCGTCGCGATCGCGCTCGGACTCGACACCGGCGTGCTCGCTCGCGTATCGACGGTGGCGACCTCCGGTATCGAACAACAACTCGTCGACAAGCTCTCGAATAAAAACAATGGCGCGATGATGATGTCCGCGAAGCCCGCGAACAATGGCGCAATGATGCGCGCGAGCACCGAGCCGCCGAAGTCGGCCAACCCCGCACCGCTGCCCGTCGAAGGCACGCTTCCGTCGCTCGAGGGCGCAGTGCAATGGCTCAACTCGCCGCCGCTCACGAAGGAAGCGTTGCGTGGCAAGGTCGTGCTCGTCGATGTATGGACGTACTCGTGCATCAACTGCCTGCGCACGCTGCCCTATGTGAAGACCTGGGCGCAAAAGTACCGCGATCAGGGACTCGTCGTGATCGGCGTGCACGCGCCGGAGTTCGCATTCGAGCGTAACGTCGACAACGTGAAGCAGGCGATTCACGATCTCGGCATCGACTATCCTGTCGCCATCGACAACAACTTTGCGATCTGGCGCGCGCTGAACAATCAGTACTGGCCGGCGCACTATTTCATCGATGCGCAGGGCAATATCCGCTATCACCACTTCGGCGAAGGCGATTATGCGCACTCCGAGCATGTGATCCAGCAACTGCTCGCCGAAGCGGGCCACGGCGCAGCGCCTTCCATGTCGATGACGTCGAAGAGCGGCGACGATGCCATCGGCGAAGGCGCGATGATGCAGGCCGACAACTCGGACATGCGTTCGCCGGAGACGTATATCGGCTACGAACGCGCGGAGCAGTTCATGTCGCCGGGCGGCGAAACGCGCGATCGCCTCCACGACTATGCCGCGCCGAAAGCGCTCGATGTGAACGACTGGGGACTCGCGGGCCCGTGGAAAGTCGGCGCGGAACATGCGACGCTCGAAGGCACGAAGGGCCGCATCGTCTATCGCTTTCATGCGCGCGACCTGCATCTCGTGCTCGGACCGTCGAAGGACGGCAAGCCCGTGCGCTTTCGCGTGAGCATCGATGGTGCAGCGCCGGGCGCTTCACACGGCAGCGACGTGCAGGCCGACGGAAGCGGCACTGTGACCGAGCAGCGCCTTTATCAACTCGTGCGTCAGACGGGCACCGTCGCGGATCGCACGTTCACGATCGAATTTCTCGACCCCGGGGTCGAAGCGTACGCGTTCACGTTCGGTTGAACGAGACTCATCGAGGAGCAAAGATGTTCAAGACCACCAGCAAAACGTTCAAGGCCGCGAGCGTGGCCGTGCTGTTCGCGGGCGCGTTCGCATTGCAGCGCGTCGCGCATTCGAGCGAGGCCGCCGTGAAGATTCCGCCGCCCGTGCACGACGAAACCGCGGGCGCGGTGCATACGGAAACCGCCGTGTTCGCGGGCGGTTGCTTCTGGGGCGTGCAAGGCGTGTTTCAGCACGTGCGCGGCGTGAAGGAAGTGATGTCGGGTTATGCGGGCGGCGCGGCCGACACCGCGCAATACGATCGCGTCAGCGAAGGCGACACGGGTCACGCGGAGTCGGTGCGCATCACCTATGATCCGGCGCAGGTCTCTTACGGCAAGCTCTTGCAGATCTTCTTCTCCGTCGCGCACAACCCGACGGAGCTGAACTATCAAGGCCCGGATCACGGCACGCAATATCGTTCGGCGGTGTTTCCGACAAACACGGCGCAACGTGAGATCGCCGATTCGTATATCGCGCAGCTCGACAAGGCCCACGTGTACAGCGGCAAGATCGTCACGAAGGTCGAAGACTACAAGGGCTTTTATCCGGCCGAAGGCTATCACCAGAACTACCTGACGGAGCATCCGGAAAGCCCGTATATCGCGATCAACGATCTGCCGAAAGTAGCAAATCTGAAGCAGATGTATCCGGCCGCGTATCGTCAGGATGCGGTGCTCGTGGCGGTCGCTTCCAGATAAGCGTCGAGAAGCCCGACGACCTCGGGCATGTTGCGTCGGCCGAAACCGAGCCGCACATGCGCGTCGCCGTGATCGATGAGCGTCGAAGGCAGTAGCAGCACGCCGGTGCGTTCGAGCAGTTCGGAACAGAACTGTTCGGCGTGCCCGCGTTTCAGACGCACGAAGCCGATGGTGCCCGCGCGCGGACGATGCCATTCGAAGCGATCCGCGTGACGTGCGAAGAAATCGTCGAGCACGCGCAGATTGGCGCGCACGATCGACACATTGCGTTCGATGAGCGCATCGGTATGGCGCACCGCGATCGCCGAGAGATACTCGCTCGGCGCGCTGTTGCTGATGGTGAGATAGTCCTTGAACGTGCTCATGCGTTCGAGCACCTGCGCGCTCTTCGTCGCGATCCAGCCGAGGCGAAGCCCCGCGAGCCCATGCGTCTTCGAAAGCGCGCCGAGTGAAATCGCGCGCTCGTACACGTCGCACGCAGCGGGCAGGCGATCGGCGGGATCGTGCTCCAGACCGCGATACACCTCGTCGCTGAAGAGCCACAGCCCATGCCTGCGCGCGAACGCGACGATCGCATCGAACACGTCGCGCGACGGCAGATAGCCGGTCGGATTGTGCGGCGCGCAGATCACGAGCGCGCGCGTGGCGGGCGTGACGAGCGTTTCGAGTTCGTCCGGATCGAGCGCCCAGCCCGCCTCCTCGCGCGCTTTCCACGGCGACACACTCACGCCCATCGCCTCGGCCACCGAATAGTGCGACTGATAGCCCGGCATATGCACGATCATGTGATCGCCCGGCGCGAGCATCGTGTGCATGAACGAATAGATGGCTTCCTGCGCGCCCGTGTGCACGATGATGTCGTCCGCGTCGATGTGCTCGTACAGCGTCGCGAGCTCGCGTCGCAGCGCGGGCGCGCCGGGATACTCGGTATAGCCGAGCCACGTATCGCTCAATCCGTCGATCGCGCCGGGTTCGTACGCGAGCAATTCGCCGATCGACATCGATTCGGGATCGGAACTGCACAGCAAGTGGCGCGCGGTGAATTCATGTCGCGCGAAGTATCGTTCGAGTTTGAAGGGATTCGGTTGCATGGCGTCGCTTGATCGGGATCGAAGAAAGCCGTAGTCTGCGCTTTGAACGTGCGTTCAAACAGCTAAACTTCCTAATTTCGATTAAGGAACGCTAATGCTCGACTACGCTCTGCTCGATGCGTTGCTCGCCGTCGTGCGCACGGGGTCTTTCGAACGCGCGGCGCGGGATCTCAACGTCACGCCGTCAGCGGTGTCGCAGCGTGTGAAGCTGCTGGAAGAGCGCGTCGGCAGCCTGCTCGTCAAGCGCGGCCAGCCGTGCGAAGCGACGGCTTCGGGCGCGCTGCTGTGTCGCCATACCGAACGGGTGCAATTGCTCGAAGCGGAACTCGGCGGACGCATGCCGGCCTTGCCGGGCGCGCCGAGCGAGCGGCGCGCGAAGCTGCGCATCGCGGTGAACGACGACAGCATGAGCACCTGGTTCATCGACGCCGCGGCGGACTTCTGTATCGAGCGTGAACTGATGCTGGACCTCGTCGTTGACGATCAGGATCACACCGCGCAACGCATTCGCGAAGGCGACGTGCAAGGCGCCATCACCACGCAGGCCGAACCCGTACCCGGCTGGCGCTCGGTGAAACTCGGGCGCATGCGATATCGCGCCGTGTGTTCACCCGCGTATTTCGAGCGTCATTTCGCTGACGGACTGACGCGTGACGCGCTGCGTCGAGCGCCATGCGTCAACTTCAACGAGAAGGATGAATTGCAGAAACGCTTCGTCAAGCGTGTAAGCCGCGCAGATATCGAGCCGCCCGCGCATGTCGTGCCGCATGGCGAAGGCTTCGTGCGCGCGTGCACGTCCGGGCTTGCGTGGGGTATGTGTCCGCAACGGCTCGTCGCGGCGCAACTGGACAGCGGCGCGCTCGTGGAAGTGTCGCCCGGCGCGCGCCTGGATGTTGACCTCTACTGGCAGAGCTGGCGTCTGTCGGTCGGCTGGCTCGACGACTTCAGCGCGATGCTCAAGCACCGCGCCAAAACCTTGCTCGATTGAGTGTCAGGCGTCGCGCGTTTCGAATGAATCGATGCGATCTCGATAAAACGCCAGATGATCTTTTATCGATGCAACCGCGTCGTATGGCATCTCATAGGACCACACTGCATTGGCGGCTTTTTGTCCACCCGACGGGATGCTGTAATAGCTGCATTCGCCTTTGTAAGGGCAGTATGTCGTGTGCGACGTGCGTTCGAGTTTTGTCATGTCCACGTCTTCGCGCGGGACATAGAGCACCTCCGGATACGATGCCTCGCGCAAAGATAGCGCCCTCGAAGTATCGACGATGACATGCCCGCCCGCCTTCACGATCACGTGCAACGGACTGGGTTCGACCGTGATCGGATGATCGGGGCCGGGAATCTTGACGGCTTTATCCATGAGTGTCTTCCTGCGCATGAACGCGATAGAGCGAATGGAAGAACCGATGTTAGCGCCGTTGCGCCGAACGCGCAGAACCCGGCCGCGTCATCATCAACGGCCAAAATAAACCGGCTTTGTGCCGTCGTCATTCAAAGGCGGCATCATGTTGCGCGTGCCTGAGGCCGATCGGCCGGCCGCTGTTCCGCCGTATGCACCGTTCTGGCGCGCCACGCGACTTTCAGCGGCCTGGATATCTGATGGATACGAAGTCTGGTCCGAGCGCGTCGGATCATAGCCGGCGGCTTCGACCTGCCGCAGATCCTGCTTCACCTGATCACGCGTAAGCGACGAATCGGTTTGCGCGAAAGAGAGCGCCGGCGCCACCACTACAGCGGCGACGGCCACGGCCTTGACGAACGATTTCATGGTGAACCTCCGGTGTGTTGGGCTACGCACGGTGTTTTCTGTGCGTGCTGCATAACTCAGCATCGGCCGTGCCCGGCCTCGCCCCCACACCTTCGAATCGCGCGCTACGAGGCCTTGCTTTCGATCGCCTTGACGAGCGCATGCAGCAGGCGGTTCGCGGGCGTCGGGATGCCGAGCGCTTCGCCTCGCCGCACGATCAGCCCGTTCAGATGATCGATCTCGCTCGTCTTGCCGCGCGCCACGTCCTGCGCCGTCGACGAGTACTGGTTCTGCATCGTTTCGGCGATGCGGCGCACGGCGGCATCGACGTCGCTGGGAATGATCACGTTGTCGGCCTTCGCCACCGCGAGACATTCGTCGACGACATCGCGCATCGAGCGCGTGATGCCCTCGCCCTGCACGAGCTTTCCGTACGGCAACTGCGTGATCGCGGACAGCGCGTTGTAGGCGCAATTCAGCACGAGCTTGGCCCACAGCGCGCCACGCACGTTGTCGGAAATCTCGGTCGGCACGCCCGCCTCGACGAACGCACGCGCGACCTCCTCGCTTTTCGTCGATGGCTCAATCACGAGCTCGCCGCGGCCGTTGTGTTTGACGTGCCCCGGCCCCGCCATCCCGGTCGCGACATACACGACCGCGGCCGCCGCTTCCTGCGGCAGCAACTCGCGCAGGCGTTCGGCATTCTCCACGCCGTTCTGCAGCGAGAGCAGCAACGCATCGTGTTCGAGATGCGACGCGAGCGCCTTTGCAGCGCTCTCGGTATCGGTGGACTTCACGCAGAAGAGCACGAGTTGCGCGCCCTTCACCGCGCTCGCGTCGGTGCTCGCGGCCACGCGCACGCGCTCGTCGAAATGCTGCGTGTCGAGGCGCAGGCCATCGCGTTCGATCGCTTCGACATGCTGCTGCCGCGCGATCAACACGACCTCGTGACCCGCGCGCGCAAGCATGCCGCCGTAGTAACAACCGACCGCGCCCGCACCCATGACGGCGACTTTCATGTTTCGTTTCCTCGTTGTGTCGTTGCGTTGCTATGGCTCGCAAAAATAACACATGGCTGCCGCATCGAGCGTTGTGTTCGATGCTTCGCATAACCGACGACGCGCAAACGCTTGCGCATTTCTGGCGATTCGCGCCGTGTTGCGCGCCCGCGCGATTTTGTGGGCGGACGCACGATAGTCAGTCGAATTAGCGGTGCACCATATTGTTAAAACAGGCCACGCAGAGATACGCTTCTTTCAGCGGATCGACGATGCTGTCCAAACAATGCCGACCGCTGCGGGGTATGCGGCTCATACCGCATCGATAGCTGAATCCGGGGACCAAATACACGGCGTGCCGGGGGGGAAGCGCTGCGCGCGAAAGTTCGCCCGCGCGGTGCACCGACACGCCGTGAACTTAGACAAGCGCTGGCTCTGCCACTCGGCGACGAGTAGCGAGAAGCCACAGGCGTGGGCGTTATCACGAGAACAAAAACATGAATCATGGCTATGAAGCATCGCTCGTCAAACGCGTGGTGAACCAGCTCGTAGCGGGCATCGTGAGCGGCGAATACCAGGACAACGTGCTGCCGCCACAAGTCATCCTCTCGAAGCAGCACGGCGTGAGCCGGACCATCATGCGCGAGGCGCTGAGCATTCTCATCTCGCGCCGCATGCTCGACGTGCGACCCAAGACGGGCACACGCATCAAGCCCGCGCGGGAATGGCTCATCATGGATCCCGAGGTCGCCGAGTGGCGCATGCGCGCGCTGCATGATCCCGACTGCATACGCAGGCTGATCGAGTTCCGCGCGCTCGTCGATCCGCCCGCCGCCGCGCTCGCCGCGACGCGCGCAAACCGGCACCAGCGCATCGCCATCAATGCGGCCTATCAGCGGCTTTTGCACGCGAGCCCGTCCGAACCCCTACAGTCCGCCGCGGAAGAGGCGCTACAGGCCGCTATCGTCGATGCAAGCGGCGACGAAGTGCTGCGCCAGATGGGCAGCGTCGTGCGCGTCGGCATCCGGACGATGAAGGCAGCCTTGCGCGCGCAGCCGCATGCGCTGCCACGCGTGCCCGACTCCCAGCTCGGCGATTACGGCCGGCTCGTGCGGGCCATCGAAACCGCCGATGGAGACGGCGCGCGCACGGCCATGTCGCAGGTGCTGGCGCGCACGGCTGCGCTCTGGATCGAAGAAATCGCCTGAACGCAGGGTTTCCGCCGTACCGGTGCCGCGGCCGCAGGGCCGCCTGCATCGCCTCCATAGCCGTTCCGGGCGCATATCTTGCGCGCCTCCAGCCGCAGTTTCGCCTCGCATGCGCCGTGCGCGTGACTACAATGAGTGATGCCGCGGCATGCGACGAATCATGGCCTCTCCGTCCTGCGGAGCGCCTGGCGTTGGAAAAACGGAGGCAAGAATGGCAGAGCTCGAAAAGGAAAAGGTCGTCGACGTCCTGAACAGGATCCTCGAATCCGAACTGGCGGGCGTCGTGCGCTACACGCACTATTCGTTTCTCGTGTTCGGCTTCGGACGCATTCCCATCGTGTCGTGGCTGCGCGCGCAGGCCGATGAATCGCTCGTGCATGCGCATCAGGCCGGCGAATGGATCACGACGCTCGGCGCCTATCCATCGCTCGCAATCGGCCCGCTGCTCGACAATCACACCTTCGACATCGCGACGATCCTGCGCGAATCGCTACAGGCGGAAAACGTCGCGCTCGGTCTTTATCGCGACTTGCTGAAGCTCGTCGAGGGCCGCTCCGTCGCGCTGGAGGAATACGCGCGGCAGATGATCGAAACCGAGGAGATGCACGCGGGCGAAGTGGACAAGATGCTGCGCAAGCCGGGCGAAGTCGAAACGTCGCCCGAACGCCGCACCGGACACAACTGAGCTGAAATAAAAACGCCGGCCCGCGTGTGCGGCCGGCGTCCGATTTCAGTTGCGCGTGCGTTACTTCGGCTGCGCCACCGTGCGCAGATACGGCTTGAGCGTCTTGAAGCCGTCCGGATACTTCTTCTTTGCGTCGTCATCCGATACGGACGTGGGGATGATGACGTCCTCGCCCGGTTTCCAGTTCACCGGCGTCGCGACCGTGTGCTTCGCGTTCAGTTGCAGCGCGTCGAGCAGGCGCAGCACTTCGTCGAAGTTGCGGCCCGCGCTCATCGGATACGTGAACGTGGCCTTCACCTTCTTGTCCGGACCGACGATGAACACGGCGCGGATCGTCGCGTTGTCGGCTGCCGTGCGCGGATTCGCGCCGCTCGCGTTCGGGTGGATCATGTCGTAGAGCTTCGCGACGTTCAGATCCGCGTCGCCGATCATCGGATAGTTGACCGCGGTACCCTGCGTCTCCTCGATATCCTTGGCCCATTGCGAGTGATTCGTCACCGGATCGATCGAGAGGCCGATCACCTTCGTGCCGCGCTTGTCGAACTCGGGCTTGAGCTTGGCCATGTAGCCGAGCTCGGTCGTGCAGACGGGCGTGAAGTCCTTCGGATGCGAGAAGAGGATCGCCCATTTGTCGCCGATCCACTCGTGAAAGCGAATCGTGCCTTCGGTCGTCTCCGCCGTGAAATCGGGGGCTTCATCACCAATGCGTATAGCCATATCAAATTCTCCACGTGAGGAAAGTCCGGTGAACGTTCCGCAAGCAACAGGAACGGATTCCGGGTTGAAAATCGCAACTGTGCAACTGATTATAGTGCGCCGCGCATCCGTGCTTTATGCCGTCCGCGTATGTCCTTGACCGTTGTGGGGTCTTGCGCCGCGCGAGCGCAGTCCCGACCGGCGCCGAGCGCGGCACGTTTCCTGCTGCAAGCCGCTCGCCGTGCACGAACGTACTCGTAAAACGCGTCGTTGCACGCGCATCGCTGAGCAGCGCTCGAATTCCCCGGCAAAATCTGCTATCACGAAACGGCAATACGTCAGAACGAACGTGCAGGTGTGAAGCAAGCGGCGTGTGCATCATCCCGCACTTGAACGGGCGACAGACTTCGCCGCGCCACCGGGCGCGGCCTCGCTGCCGCCGCACAGGAGGCGATCGTGACCGTCATGCAAAGAAAGTCCGTTGCTACGCTGCAAAGCGAAGCGGAAGAAACCGAGGAAGTGCTTCAGGAACACGGCGGCCACACGCTGAAACGTTCGCTCACCGCACTCGATGTCGTGTTGCTCGGCATAGGCTGCATCATCGGCGCGGGGATTTTCGTGCTGACGGGCCACGCGGCCGCGACCAACGCCGGGCCCGCGATCATCCTGTCGTTCGTGCTGGGCGCGATCGTCTGCGCGCTCGCGGGACTGTGTTATGCCGAAATGGCGTCCACGGTGCCGGTTTCCGGCAGCGCCTACACGTATGCCTATGCGACGATGGGCGAGCTGATCGCGTGGCTCATTGGCTGGGATCTGATCCTCGAATACGCGGTCGGCGCGACGACGGTCGCCATCGGCTGGTCCGGCTATGTCGTGAGCTTTCTGCATTCGCTCGGCATCGACATACCGGAGCAGCTCGCGAAAGCGCCCTTCGCCTACGATCCCGGTCACGGCTGGAGCCACGTCGGCGCGATACTCAACGTGCCTGCGATGGTGATCGTCGGGCTCATCACGATGCTGCTCGTGATCGGCATACGCGAGTCGGCGCGCGTGAACAGCTTCATCGTCATCATCAAGGTGCTGATCGTGATCGCGTTCATCGCCGCGGGCATCGCGTTCGTGGACAGGAGCCACTGGGTCACCGCGCAAAACCCGACAGGCGCGTTCATTCCGCCGAACACCGGAGAATCGGGCGTGTTCGGCATGAGCGGCGTGCTGCGCGGCGCGGCGGTCGTGTTCTTTGCCTATATCGGCTTCGATTCGGTGTCGTGCGTGGCGCAGGAGACGCGCAATCCGAAACGCGACATGCCGATCGGCCTGCTCGGCTCGCTCACGATTTGCACGATCCTCTATGTGCTCGTGTCGTATGTGCTGACGGGCATCGTGTCATACGACAAGCTCAACGTGGCCGATCCGATCGCAGTCGGCGTCGATGCGATCGGCATGCGCTGGCTCTCGCCCATCGTCAAGCTGGGTGCGATCTTCGGCCTCACGTCGGTGATTCTCGTGCTGCTGCTGTCGCAACCGCGCATCTTCTATTCGATGGCGCGAGACGGCCTCCTGCCGCCATTTGCATCGAAGATTCACCCGCGCTTTCAGACGCCCTACATCACGACGATCATCACCGGCATCATCGTGATGATCCTGGCGGGGCTTTTGCCGATCGGGCTCGTCGGCGAACTGGTGAGCATCGGCACGCTGTTCGCGTTCATGGTGGTATGCATCGGCGTGCTGGTGCTGCGCATCACGCAGCCGAATCTGGAGCGCGCGTTCAAGACGCCCGCGGTGTATGTCGTCGCTCCGCTCGGCGCGCTGTCCTCGCTCTTCCTGATGTCCGGACTGCCCGCCGATACGTGGATACGGCTCATCGTATGGATGGCGATCGGCGTCGTGATCTACTTCGGCTATGGCATACGCCATAGCAGGCTGCGCAATCAGCGGGAGACTGCGCCGAAGCACACCGCGCGTGGATAACATGCAATGCAATGGGCCGCTCGACGCGGCCCATTGTCATTCGGACGCGCGTTTCGACTCGTGTTCGCGCGCTTCTTCAGGGCTTTCGTAGATATACGGCGCGACGCCGCGGCGCTTCAATGCATCGCCGAGTTTGAGGCGCAGGAAGCTGCTCGTCGTATAGCGCGTCACGCGGTCGTAAAGGCCATCGACGAGCTTCGTCACCATCTCCGAATAGGCGTCGAGCATGTCGGGCCGAATCGAAAAGTTATCGTAGTTCACGATCGCGTGCGGCTTCGTCCTCATGGCCGCCAATTGCTTTTCGACTTCGACGCGTATCGCTTCGACATCGCTCAGGCTCTTTACTTCATGGCCTTCGAAGTTGATGAAGAAGAGATTCTTTTCCGGGTCGTAGCTGAAGCGTTCCGACAGATCGAGCCTGAGCAGCACATTGCGCAGACCCATCGGCGCATCGCGGAAAATGCGTTCGTCCATCAGGCGCGGCGGCGTATCCATGATCGGCCTGAAGCCCATTTGCCCGACGATATCCCGCTCGATATCGATACCAGGCGCGACTTCCGTGAGCGCGAGGCCCTTGTCCGTGAGTTCGAACACGCAGCGCTCGGTGATATAGAGCACGGTCTGCCCGCGCTCGGCCGCATAACGGCCGCTGAACGTACGATGCTCGACCGCATCGACGAACTTGCGGCAATCGCCTTCGCGGCGAATCCTGAGCTTGCCGTCGCCGATCGCGACATCCAGCTTGCCCGCGTTGAACGTGCCCACGAACACCACTTTCTTCGCCGACTGGCTGATGTTGATGAAGCCGCCCGCGCCGGCCAGCTTCGGCCCGAACTTGCTCACGTTGAGATTGCCGTCGGCGTCCGCCTGCGCGAGACCGAGGAACGCGATATCGAGGCCGCCGCCATCGTAGAAATCGAACTGATAAGGCTGATCGATGATCGCCTGCGTATTCGTGGCCGCGCCGAAGTTGAGGCCGCCCGCCGGAATGCCGCCGATCACGCCGGGCTCGGTCGTCATCGTGAAGAGGTCGATCACCTGCTCCTCGTTCGCGACGCTCGCGATGCCTTCGGGCATGCCGATGCCGAGATTGACGACGCTGTTGGCCATCAGCTCGAATGCGGCGCGCCGCGCGATGATCTTGCGTTCCGTGAGCGCCATCGGCGGCACGGAACTCGCGGCCACGCGCAGCTCGCTCGAAAATGCCGCGCTGTATTGCTCGCCGAAGGTCTGCCAGTGATTGTCGGACTTCGCGACCACGACGCAATCGACCATCACGCCGGGAATTTTCACGTGACGCGAATTGAGCGTGTTCGACTCCGCGAGCCGCTCGACCTGCGCGATCACGATGCCGCCCGAATTGCGCGCGGCCATCGCGATGGACAGCGCTTCGAGCGTCAGCGCTTCCTTTTCCATCGTGATGTTGCCGTTCAGATCGGCGGTCGTGCCGCGCACGATCGCGACATCGATCGGAAAGGTCTTGTAGTACAGATAGTCCGTGCCGTCGATAGGCATGAGTCGCACGAGATCGTCGGTCGTGCGCGCGTTGAGCTTGCCGCCGCCGTTGCGCGGATCGACGAAGGTGCCGAGGCCGACCGTCGAGAGCTGCCCGGGCCGATGCGCGGCGATATCGCGAAAGAGTTGCGAGATCACGCCTTGCGGCAGGTTGTACGCTTCGACGCGGTTCTCGATCGCCATCTTCTGCAGGCCCGGCACGAGTCCCCAGTGGCCGCCTATCACGCGTTTGATCAGGCCTTCATGCGCCAGGTGATTGAGGCCTTTCGTGCGGCCATCGCCCTGACCCGCGGCGTAGACGAGCGTCAGATCCGCGATCGGATCGCTGCCTTCGACGAAGCGTTCCTCGAGCGCGATCGCCACTTCCTCCGCGAAGCCGATGCCGACGAAACCGCTCGTCGCGAGCGTATCGCCCGAGCGGATCAGGCGCACCGCCTCGCGCGCAGAGACGATCTTGCCGCGCTCGACGAGGCGCGCGGTAGAGGGGAATGGATGGCGGGTCGGCGGGCTGCTGGCGGTCATGGCGTCTCCTGTGTGCCGCATGTCTTGTCTTGAGTCTCGCGCAATCCGCGGCCGCCCGCTTGCGCCGGATGCACGCAAATCAGCCGATTTGCGCCGTCATATTTCGACCCGCGCGCCGAGCTCGATCACGCGATCGGCCGGTAATCGCAAATAGGCCGCTACGTTGCCCACATTGTGCAGCATGATCGCGAAGAGGCGTTCGCGCCATAAGGCCATGCCGGTGCCCGGCGTCGGCACCACGGTTGCACGCGAAAGGAAATACGAAATCGTCGCGCGATCGAACTTGAGCCCCGAAGAGCGGCACTTTTCGAGCGCGGCAGGCAGGTCGACTTCGTCCTTGAAGCCATAGTTCACGGTCACCTGAAAACAGCCGTTGCCGAGCGTCTCGATACAGACGCGGCGCGCCTCCTCGACCCACGGCACCGGCTCGGTGGTGACCGTCAGAAACACCGTGTGTTCGTGCAGCACGCGGTTATGCATGAGGTTGTTCAGCAACGAATGCGGCACGCCGCTGGGATCGTTCGACATGAATATCGCCGTGCCTTCCACGCGTGCGGGCGCGCGTGCGATGAGGCTCTTGAGGAAGGGCTTGAGCGGCGTCGCGCCGGCGCGCACGCGAGCCTCCTGGATCATCATTTGCGCGCCGCGTCCCCACGTCGCCATGACGGTGAACATCACGAGACCGATCGCGACCGGGAACCAGCCGCCTTCCGCGATCTTCAGGCAATTCGCCGAGAAGAACATCGCGTCGATGACGAAGAAGAAAGCCGTCGCGACGACGCATAGCGCCCAGTTGTAGTGCCACGCGTAGCGGATCACGAAGAACGTCAGCACCGTCGTGATGAGCATCGTGCCGGTGACGGCGATGCCGTATGCGGAACCGAGCGCCGTCGACGAGCCGAAGCCCAGCACGGCCGCGACCACCGCGAGCAGGAGCGTCCAGTTGATGCCCGGCACATAGATCTGCCCGATCTCCTTCGCCGACGTGTACACGACGCTCATGCGCGGCAGGAAGCCGAGCTGCATCGCCTGCTTGGTCATCGAATAGGTGCCGGAGATGACGGCCTGCGATGCGATGACCGTCGCGATGGTCGAGAGCACGACCATCGGATAGAGCATCCATGACGGAAAGAGCCGGTAGAACGGATTCTGCAAAGCGCCCGGGTCCGTGATCAGCAGCGCGCCCTGTCCGAGATAGTTGAGCGCGAGCGCGGGAAAGACGACGGCGAACCACGTGAGGCGGATCGGCCGCGAGCCGAAGTGGCCCATGTCGGCATAAAGCGCTTCGGCGCCCGTGAGCGAAAGCACGACCGCACCGAGGGCGACGAACGCGAGCCAGCGATGATGCAGGCAGAATGCGAGCCCTTCGAGCGGATTGAGCGCCACGAGAATATGCGGTGCATCCTTGATGTTCACGACGCCCGACACCGCCAGTATCGCGAACCACAGCACCATCACCGGCCCGAACACCGCGCCGATGCCCGATGTGCCGTGCTTCTGCATCACGAAGAGCGCGATCAGCGCGACGAGCGTCACGGGCACGACATAGGGCTGCAGGCCCGGCGCGGCCACTTCCAGCCCTTCCACCGCGCTCAGCACGGAAATGGCCGGCGTGATGACGCCATCGCCGTAAAAGAGCGCGGCGCCCATCACGCCGATGAGCAAGAGCACGTGCTTCAACCGCTTCTTCGATTCGACCGATGACGCCGCCAGCGCGAGCAGCGCCATGATGCCGCCTTCGCCGTGATTGTTGGCGCGCAGGATCAGCGTTACGTATTTGAGCGAGACGATGATCGTGAGAGACCAGAAGATGAGCGACACGATGCCGATCACGTTCGCGGGCTGCAATGGCAGGCCGCCTGCGGGATCGAAGACGGTCTTGAGCGTATAGAGCGGACTCGTGCCGATGTCGCCGTAGACGACGCCGAGCGCCGCGAGCGAGAGCCCCATCAATGCCGGGTGGCCGTGCGGCTCGGGCGCGTGCTTGTCGTCGGCCGGAACGCCGGGTGCAGTCGATCCCATGATTCCTCCCTTCCTTTTTCCGGGCCGCCGCGTGGGACAGCCTATTTGTCAGAGGATGAGCGTCTGCGTTGCTGTGTCGATCGAAGCTATGTCGATCAAAGTATAGGAACGAAGCGCGGTTATGTCCGCGCAAGCTTCCTTACGCATATTTGATCTGCGCGACCGAGCGCAAGTCATCGGCGGTGGCGGTGCCGTAGCCGAAGAACTCCAGATACGCCGGAATCATTTCGAAAAGCATGTCCGTGCCGACCTGCACGGCGCAGCCCTTGTCCTTGGCTGCGCGCAAGAGCGGCGTGTACTCCGATTTCATCACCACTTCGCCGACGAACGTGCCCGGCGCGATGCGGTCGATATCGAACGGCAAGGGGTCCGTTTCCTTCATGCCGAGCGGCGTCGCGTTCACGATCACGTCGAAGCCGGCGGGATCTTTCGTGTCCGTTCTTACGACGAGCTTGGGATAGTGCTCACGCAAGCGCGACGCGAGCCCTTCGACGGAAGCCGTGTTGGTATCGAAGATAGCGAGTTCCGCGACGCCTGCCGCCGCGAGCGATGCCGCGATCGGCGAACCGACGCCGCCGCTGCCGAGCACGAGCACGCTCGTGCCCGCGAGCTTGCGGCCCTTGCGTTCGACGCCGCGCACGAAGCCCGCGCCGTCGAACTGATCGCCGACGAGCGTGCCGTCCGGGCGTTTGAGGATTGCGTTGCAGGCTCCGGCGATGCGCGCGGTCGGGCTGACTTCATCCATCAGTCCGACGGTCGTGATCTTGTGCGGCATGGTAACGAGCGCGCCGCGAATGTTGGTCAGCTTGAACAGATGCGGCAGGAACGCGACGTAATCCTCGGGTTTGACGCCCATCGGCACCACGACGGCGTCGATGTTCTGTTTGTCGAACCAGGGGTTGTAGATCATCGGCGCCTTGAACGCTTCGGTCGGGTAGCCGAGGTGGGCAATCAGAGTGGTCTTGCCGCTGATCATGGCAGCTCCTTGTGAGGATGTCGCGTGCGCATGTTTGCGCGCGCCCGTCACCATGATAGTTCGGCTTCGCTTGCCGCAGTGCGGCATTTGTTCGGGGTGTCAGTGACTCGCGCCGAGATACGCGGCCTTCACCGATGGATCGTTGCGCAACTGCTCGGCCGGACCGTGTGTCGCGACGCGGCCGTTCTCCAGCACGTAGCCGTAATCCGCGACGTTGAGCGCGGCGGCGGCGAACTGCTCGACGAGCAGCATCGTGACGCCATCGGCTTTCAGGCGCTCGATGATGCGAAATACTTCGTCGACGAGAATGGGCGCGAGGCCCATCGATGGTTCGTCGAGCAGCACGAGGTCCGGGTTGAGCATGATCGCGCGCGCCATCGCGAGCATTTGCTGTTCGCCGCCCGATAGCGTGCCTGCGAGCTGATTGCGGCGCTCTTTCAATCGCGGAAACAGGTCGATCGCGCGTTCGAGATCGGCGTTGACGTCGCCTTTCGGACGCGACCACGTCAGGCGCGGGAATGCGCCGAGGAGCAGATTGTCGGTGACGGACATGGTCGCGAAGACGCGACGCCCCTCGGGGGAATGCGCGAGCCCGAGACGCGCGATCTTGTGCGACTCGAGCGAGTCGATGCGCTTTGTGTTGCTGCCGACGCCCATCGTGATTTCGCCTTCCGTCGGTTTGATCATGCCGGAGATGGCGCGCATGGTTGTGGTCTTGCCCGCGCCGTTGGAGCCTATCAGGGTGACTACCTTCGCCTTGGGCACGTCTAGCGAAATGCCGTGGAGGACTTTGACTTTGCCGTAGCCGGCGTGGAGGTTTTTTATCGTCAGCATTTCTGGTTTTCGCTTTAGGCTTTTTTTGGTGGAATCCTGATTTCGCGTCGGTCTATTTGTGTTGCCCCTGTGCGGGGCGGCAGTCACTTTCTTTGCTGCTGCAAAGAAAGTAACCAAAGAAACAGCTATCCCCAGCCTAAGCACTTCACGCCGGCCGCGGCACAGGCGATTGGCCTAATGGCCCGGCAGTAGCGAGTGCCCTCAC